>Ga0181591_10002450_pt1 | contig 15976 bp, 8 predicted proteins | sample 071ome_33_FD_133757 | JGI IMG/M metagenome (GOLD analysis project Ga0181591, IMG submission 133757) | Coastal salt marsh microbial communities from the Groves Creek Marsh, Skidaway Island, Georgia - 071412AT metaG (megahit assembly) | ecosystem: Environmental > Aquatic > Marine > Intertidal zone...
GGCCCAGTGCCACTGGACCAAGGCGGCAGGATCGTTGACGGCCGAAGACGGCTTCCCGCTGATCCCGCCACAGAATCGGCGCAGCATCGACGCGGCGGAAACGACCATTGGCGAGCTTCTTCAGTCAGCCGGATACACCACCGCCCACTTCGGGAAGTGGCATATCTCCGGTGGAGGCCCTGAGCAGCACGGCTATGACGAGAGCGATGGCGACACCGGCAACCAGGACGCCGAGCCGCACCTGCCACCCAACCCGGTCGATATCTTCGGGATGGGAGAACGGGCCATGGCGCTGATGGCGAAGTCGAAGCAGACCGGAAAGCCGTTCTTCATCCAGATGTCCTATCACGCCCTCCATTACCCGCAGAATGCGCCGCCCGAACTCGTGGAAAAGTACGCCGGGCTGATGCCGAAGGGGAATGAGAAGGAGATCGGGCGAGCCGCGATGAGCGAGGCCCTCGATCAGGGCATCGGGCAGTTGCTGGAAAAGATCGAGGCACTCGGGGTCGCGGACAGGACCTACGTCATCTACCTGTCCGACAACGGCTCCTCGACGAAGCAGGCGCTTCGCGGCGGCAAGGGCGGAGTCTGGGAAGGCGGCGTGCGGGTTCCCCTGATCTTACGTGGTCCCGGAATCTCTCCGAACTCGTGGAGCCACCAGCGCGTCGTGGGCTACGATTTCTACCCGACCCTCTGCGAACTCGCCGGGGTGAAGGAGGCCTTGCCGGAAACCATCGAGGGGGGATCGATCACCCACCTGTTCCGGGGGGAAGAAACGCCGGTGAAGCGTCCGAGGGAGGAATTGGTGTTCCATTTCCCCCACTACCAGGGAGACACGCCACACTCCGCTCTCCTACTCGACTACTGGAAGATCATGCACTTCTACGAGACCGGGGAGACGCACCTCTTCGATCTCGATAGCGACATCGCCGAGCGGCACGACCTGGCGAAAGAGAACCCGGAGGTGACTGGTGCGCTGAAGGAGAAACTCTTCGCCTACCTTGCCGAGGTGGACGCGCAGATGCCGGAGAAGAATCCGCAATACGATCCCAAGAATCCGCCGTCCCTGAAGGAGAATCGTGGCGAGAAGAAAGGCGGCGGCAAGAGGGGGATGGAGAAGAAGAAAAAGGGCGGTGGGAAGAAGAAGCGAATGGAAACCGATCCCGATTCGGAGGACACCGACCCATCCGACGACCAGCCGAGTGATGCTCCCGCTCCTGCCACCAAGCCGATGGCAGACAAGAAGCCCGAGAGTCGCGGGTCGCCACCTTCGAGTGAACCCGTCCTTACCATCACCGGAGTCGATGTCAGTCCCGCGGCCTTCGCGAAGGCGGCCAAGGTGGGACCGGCCTCTCACCGGTCGTCTCCAGGCCCGGACCCCGGTCCCACGTGGATCCGGGACCATCTCGCGGACTTGGACATCAACGGCGACGGCCTGCTTGTGGAAGCGGAACTGATGGACCAGGCGCGGATGGCCTTCGGCGCTTTCGATTCGGATGGCGACGGCCTACTCAGCGAAAGGGAGCACGAGAACCGGTCGCCGAAAATGGCGGTCGCCGGATTTCTCACCACGCACGCGGACGTCATCGATTCCAATGGCGATACCAGGATCACCGCCCGGGAGTTTGCCGACGAACTCAGAGAAGCCTTCAGGCAGGTAGATCACGATCAGGACGGCGCCGTTTCAACCCGCGATGCAACTTCCCGCTGAAAACCATCCACGCCGGAAGTCCCTTCACCCATGAACCCGATTCCTTCCATGATCAAAACTTTCCCCACCCTCCTCGCCATTCTCTCTCTCCTCACTCTTCCCTCGGCCTTCGCCCAGAAGAAGGGCGGCGGCAAGAATGGCAACAAACCCGACAGCAAGGATCCCGACACCTGGAGCGCCGAGGAATACAGCGGTCTTCGCGGCGAGAAAGATTTGCAGGCGGCGCTGGCCTCGAAGGGATTCACCTGGATCACTGGCTCGCCCGCCGACAACGAGAAACTATCCGTCGGCAAGAACGCCCAGTTCTTCGGTTTCGTCGCTCTGCGATACCAGAGCGGGCGGGCCGCCAACCGCGGGACACTGGGTCGGGCGGTCTACGCCATCGCCGACAAGGAACAGCGGACTCTGATGGCAAAGGCCGTCCTCGCCGAAAAGCCGGCCCTCCAGGAATGGTGGACCGTGCGGGAAGAGATTCTCACTCTGCTGGAGGATCACCTCTACACCGGTCTTCCCATCGACCGGGAAAAGCTCGATCCGCTCGGTGAACGCTTCTCCCTGCTCAATGCCCTCGTCGCGACCCACGAGGCTCGTGCCTACGCCAGCCTGGAAGACTCACTCTCGAAGAAACAGGCGGACCTGCTCGCCGCATGGAGAGCCGATGCCGAGAGTGCCGGGGAATACAGCAAGAGCGTCCGGGTGGAAGCCGAAGGCCTTGCCGATCGCGGTGACGCCAAACAACTCGAGGATCTCTACGCCAAGGCATTCTCCTGGCTCACCGGCACGCCGGAAGACAACGAGATCATCCCCATCGGGCAACCGGCCCAGTTCTTCGGCTTCGTCTCGATCCGCCACAAGAGCGGACACGCTGCGAGCCGCGGAACCATCGCGAAGGATTTCTTCGCCCTGCTCGACGATGAGCAGCAGGGCCTCATCGAGCAGGCGGTCGACATCCAGGTTCCGGTCGTCCGCGAGTTTCTCGAAAAGCGGCACGAGTTCCTCGAACAACTGGCACTGCTCCGTAACGGTCCGGAACGCTTCGATCCCGAGCGCGTTAACGAACTCGCCCGCGCGATGGGCCGGCTCGAAATGGATGCTGCTTGCATCGAGGCCGAGGCCTATCGAAAGATCCGGGCTTCGATGACAGAAGAGAAGATGGCGGCGCTCATGAAGATGCGGGGAGACTACGTCCTCGACGAAACCCAGGTCGCCACCCTCGACATCGCCGAACGGGGCGCGACCCTGGCCATTCTATGCTCGGGATGCCATGGTGCCCCGGGCCAGCACCGTGTCGGCATGCCAGCACCCAGCCTGGACGGATTCTGGGACCGCCCCATCGCCTCGGGACCGGGGTTCGACTACTCGGATGCCCTGGCACGGACCGGCCGGGGCAATGGAGGAAAATGGACCCCGGAACTGCTCGACCAGTTTCTGGCCAGTCCGAAAACATTCGCTCCGGGAACCAAAATGGAGTTCCAGGGACTGCTGAACGTCCAAGACCGGGAAGCCCTCATCGAGCATCTCAAAAAATCCCGCTGAGGAGTTGCTAACAAAACCGCGAAAATGCACAACAACACACAACAAAATGTTCCGTAAAATGTGCATTGATCTGCATCAGTCTGCAAAATGCCATTTTTCGTAACTTGCTGTATACGTGCAGATTATTGCAAATCGTTGCAAATAAATGAGTTATGAATCCGGATTCGAGTCCCTTACGGGTCGCCAAAAAACACCGCCGTTCACGGCGGTTTTTTTGTTGCCTGCTGGGACAATGCGGATTGGAGGCAATTTTCCGTCCGCTGGGGCTCGGCGCTTCTAGATAAGCCGCCTTACCCTCCGATCGAGTCCAGACGCTGCATCAGATTTTCATCACGCTCGGTTACGAAATTGATGACGGTTCCTTTTCGGCCTGCACGCGCGGTTCGCCCGGCGCGATGGAGATAATTCTTCAGTTCTTTCGGCAGGTGATAGTTGAGAACTCGGTCGATGTTCTCGACGTCGAGACCTCTCGCTCCGAGTTCTGTTGCAATTAACAACTTCAGTGTGCCGTCTCGAAATTTCTGGAGGTTTTGGCGACGCTCTTTTTTATCCATGTCACCGCGGAAAACCGCACAGGTATATCCGTTTTCTGTCAGCTCCTCGGCCACTTTGTCGCATTGCTCTTTGGTATTGGCGAAAAGCAGCGTTCCCCCCTCAATTTCCTCGGAGAGAATTTCTTCGAGCAAAGGAAACCGTCTTCCGTTCGGAACTTCCCGATTCACCGTTTTTAAAGTCGAAACCAATCGATGGCGACCCTGGGTTTCAATCTGCTCGGCATGGCTGAACAGTTCACTGATCAAAGTCTGGATGTCGTCTGACGCTGTGGCAGTAAACAGAGCCAACTGCCTGCCATCCGGACTGGCACGCAGAATTCTTGTGATTACTGGTCGAAAGCCTTGATCGAGAATTTGATCGGCTTCATCAAAAACCAGAAATCGAAGATCTGAGAGACTGACCTCCTTTTGCTGCATCAATTGCTCAAGACGGCCCGGTGTTGCGAGAAGGATTTCAAAAGGGTTTTTCACATTTCGACGAACGACATTCATCGCCATACCGCCAAGTGCAGTACGAACCCGCAGCCGGGTTTCGTGAGTGAACACCTTGAAAACCTTCGCTACCTGCTCGCCCAGATCACTTGAGGGAACGATCACGATAGCGCGGGGCAGGCCCGCTTCGGTAACTGGCTCACCATCGAGTTCCAGCTGTTTGATTTTCTGCAATACAGGAAGCGCATACGCGAGCGTTTTTCCGCTCCCGGTTTCCGCAACGCCGACGACAGAATTGCCCTTGAGCAGGGAAGGGATCGTGAGTTCCTGAATTTCCGTCGGCGTGACAAAGGCTTCCTTTTTCAAGGTGGTCTGCAGGGACGGAATTAAATCAAATGCATGGAAGGACGGCATGTCGGCATCATACAAGCGTTGTGGCGAAGCGACATCGTAATTTGGCGGGAATCGAAAAGGTGCGGTGAATGCCATGCATTGACAGTTCTTTTGAAGATCTGCCATGATCCTACTCATGAAGATTGATCGACGAACCGTAATGAAGAAGACTCTGGCAACTGGCTTGGCCGCCGGTGCCTTGCCCATTTCTGAAGTATTGGCTCAAACACGGAAAAGAAAATTCACGATTGACCTGACTCCGGGGGCGGTGGGGATCAGCGCGGATCCGAGAGAAATCATGGCTCTGGCTCAAACGCATGGGTTCGAATCGATTCAGCCAAACAGCGGATTTTTGTCTGCGCTCGATGCGGCCGAGCGTAAGGAAGTGGCTGCGGAATTGACGGAGAAGAATCTCACATGGGGCGCAGCAGGGTTGACCGTCGATTTCCGCGAGACGGATGAAAAGTTTCAGGAAGGAATGGCGGAGCTTCCGAAACATGCGGCCGCACTTCGGGATGCCGGAGCGACGCGGGCGGGAACCTGGCTCAAGCCGTTTCACGGTTCGCTTCACTATCTCGCCAATTTTCGCCAGCACGTTACGCGCCTTCGCGAGATCATGAAGGTCTACAATGATCACGGGATCCGTTTTGGGTTGGAATATGTAGGAACAAAAACGCTTTGGACGAGCAAGCTTCATCCTTTCATTCACACGATGGTCGAGACCAAGGAATTGATTGCCGAAGTTGATCAGCCGAATCTCGGTTTTGTCCTCGACAGCTGGCACTGGTATACCGCTGGAGAGTCGCCAGATCATATTCGAACCCTGACGAACGCCGATATCGTGGTCTGCGACCTCAATGACGCTCCCAAGGAGATCCCGGTGGACGAGCAACGGGATAATCAGAGGGAGCTTCCCGCAGCCACGGGCGTGATCGATATCAAAGGATTTCTCAACGCCCTCGTTGATGTCGGCTTCGATGGCCCTGTTCGGGCTGAGCCTTTCAATAAACCTCTCAATCAGCTGGACAATGACCCGGCTGCCGAAGCGACTGTTACCGCGATTCGTAAAGCCATCACAGTCGCGGGTCTTTGAGCGGACATGAACGAAGGAACGACTCGTTGGTAGTGCAAAAGCCTGAGTCTGTCTCCACCTTTACCGATACGCCTCCGCCTTTTTAGGAACGACGCCTAGCTTCTCGTAATTGAACCCGCTTTCCAGCGGCTCGTATTTTCCCACGATATCGACACTTCGATCGGACGAAATGTCCTTTTCCATCTCCAACCCCCAATACACCGCGTTGATGACAAGACGGCGTAATCCGGCGCTTTCGAGATCCCTCGCGCTGCCCATTGTCGACTGAAACACTCGCGCCAGCGTTCCGTCGCTTGTCTCCCAGGTTTTGCACCAGGCTACGGGGAGGGATTCTTTTTTCGGATTCGGAAGGTCTTCGGGTTCTCTCCCCATGAGAGGCTGACCCCAGACGAGAGCGGTGCATCCTTCGGGCAGACTTGTTCCTTCCTTGTAGGTTCGGTAGACATCCGATGGACCCCAGATGTCTTCCACTCCCTGGACGATCGGATGCTCGGCATGGGCTTCGTCAATGCTTCCCCGCGTAGAGTCGGCATGCCAGCGGCCATGATGTCCCATGAAGGCGCCGCCGAGAATATCCCGACCGAAATTCAGTTTCTTTCCGTCCTTTTCATAAGGGAGCAGTCCCCGAAAACCATGGTTGCCCGTTCGCAACGAGAGGATCGGTTTTCCGGAATCGAGATACGAGACAATCTGCCTTAACTGCTCCTCAGAAAGAGTCAGGAGACGAGGGAAAAAGATCACGAGATCCGCAGATTCCAGATGTTCGAGCCCGGGAATTTTATGTTGCTGAAACTGGTCTTCTTCCCCTTTTTTGGGATACACCGGCAGGGTTGGGTCGACCTCGCCCTTGTTATTCACACCAAAGAGAACCGTGCAGTCAAAGCCATGATGGGTGCTGAGAATTTTTGCCATCATCGGCATGGCCTGCTCACTCCGATATTCCTGATCGGCTGCGATGAGAATGACGTGCTTCCTTTTCCCCGGACCGTCTTCACCTGAATAGGTCAGCCAACTCTCATTCTCCGGAATCGGATGTGCCAACGCGAGAGTGAGTCCGGAAAAAAGAAAGGTCAGAAAGATTTGGGCAGTCATGGAGCAGGGGAGTAATTCGAAATCGGGGGTATCAGTCCTTCGAGTTAATCCTTCGGTATTTCATTCACTGTGTAGTAGGCCTTTTTGTGAAGAAGCGGCTTTCCTTCCCGGGAGATCATTCGGGAAAGATCGAAATCGTGAATGTGGCCTTCTACCACTTTGTCCAGATAGACTCGGACAGACATTCCGTCGGGTGAGGGGACTGCCTTCGTAACCTTTGGGGTCGTGTGATCCACTTCCGGACTGCCATATCCGGCAGCATAGTTGTGCGTGTAGGTCGTGATCTGGAAAGTCTCGGGAGATGCCGCGACAGCTGGATCTACCGGCTCGGTGAACGCAAAATGGAATCCATCTTTCCGGATCGTAATCTCCCGAATCTCGAAGGGTGTTTTTCCGCTCCAGTCGATTCGCTGAATCGCAAAAGGCTCCGTGCCACGAACGGGCCATTGGCGGTTTGTTGTGAATCCTCCGGCAATGAGTTGGCCCTTGGGTGAGAACTCAACGTTCATGATCCCTGTGGCAAGCCCCTCTCGGAAAGGATAGCAGGCTCCCTGCCAGACGCCGTTCACCTGCTCCGTCGTCGCCCGCAGGATGATGCTGAGTGTGTAGTCGCCGAGAAAAATCTGATTCTCAAATGGCCCGAATTTCCCACCCGTTTGATTAAGTCGGAATCCAGAAATGGATCGTCCCATCTTGATGTAGGGAAAGCGGATCGCCGGGGGTACGAGCTCTTCGACTCGCTTCTTTTCGATCTGAAGGCGTGATGGGGTATTTGGCTCTACGGCCGGTGTCTCCATTCCCGGAACAAAGCGATACCAATTGTAGCTCGCGGGATGCCCTAGGAATCCTCCGGGCTTGAGATGCTTGAGGGAACAGCTTCCGTTCCAGGGCCCCTGACTTTCGATGCAGAACATTGCTCCCTCTGCATTCGGGCCGACTCCGCCGGGACTACGAAGGCCGCTGCAGATCGGGATCATCTTGCCTTCGGCCGTTACTTTGACTGCCCATCCCCGGAACAAATTGTTGGAATGATAGGATCCGCTCAAGCCGAGCGCCACCCAGATATTGCCTTCGGGATCGTGCTTGGATCCAAAAGCAAATTCGTGGCCCTGGGCATAGCCCCAATTGTTGGTCAGGGTTTCGTATCGATCCGCGACCTCATCCCCATCGAGGTCGGAGATTTGCGTGACTTCACCGAACTGGGTCGCGGTCATAACACCATCTTTCCAGGAGAGTCCGAAGATTTCATCCTGTCCGCTCGCAAAAAGGTGATACTTCGGAACGGGAGGATTTTCAAAAGCGCCTTCGATGAAATAGATGTCGCCTCTTCGCGTTCCTGCGGCGAGGCGACCATCGGGGAGGATTTCAAAACTTCCCGGGCGCATCGGTACTTCCGGGGGGATCGCGATGTTGACGATGGGATAGTATTCCGCTTCGGCCTCTGCCCTACCCCATGCCTCTCCGAGATCTTCTGCGGCCACGGACAAAGCGGCGAAGAGCGCGAGAAAGAGAATCAGATTTCGAAAAACTACCATCGGTATTCGAGGATGAGGTTGGTTTGTCCGGCCGGGAGCGTGAGGGGGATCAGGATTTCGGAAGGCTCCCCGTCTCGGACGATAGCTTCGATCGAAGTCGGGATTGTCAGTTCGAGTTGATCCACAGAGAAAACGCCGTCTGACACGCGAGTCGCTTTCGAACCTGCAGCGGCGCGAAAGTGAAACATTTCCTGAGCTTCAAGGGTGTCAAAGCGAAGTAATCTTCGGAACCAGGCGCTGCCGTTGGCGCTGTCATTCGCACCTGCCTGATCTTCGAAGAATTCTTCCACCGAAATTTTTCCATACTGATACCGGAACGCCGGTCTCCGTAACTCGTCCAATTCATACCCGCCGAATTGGTAGCCATGGTCCTGTGGAAACAGGTAATCCGTCTCTCCTTTGTATGGCCAGTCATCATCGAGTGACTCAAGGCGATGAAAGGGGATCCCCGGCGGGAAAGTGATTTTCTCCCCGCCGATTACCCGAAACGAACCGTGATTGACGCTGGCAAAATCACCTTTCCACAACAATCGAACTGCCATTTCTTCAGAATCGAAAGCGAGATTGATTCTTTCGGGATATCCAACGCCTATTCCGCGGAATCCTGCTGTGCCTCGACCGCGAACGATCTCGGCGACATCGCTGACGCGAATCTCGTTCGACTGTCGAGAGAGACCGCGCGGCTTCTTCGCTCGTGGCCCGTCCTCAAGATAATTCCAAAGCGCCTCGATCTGCTTCGCGGGATCTCCATTGAGCAGTTTCGGACGCACCGATTTTCCGCCGGGCCAATAGTTGGGCATGATCACCGTCGAATGAAATCTCTGGGGGTCTCTCATGTAGAGATGAAACCAGTTTTTCTGAATTCGATCTGTGACGTGGACAATGTCGAGAGCGCCGGCACCGCCCGCCTCCTGTCCGTTGTAGTCATGGCAGGCAATACAGCTGAACCCGTCGGCTCCAATCATTTCGTAACCCGCATTTTTTGATTCGAGAATATCCGAGATCTCGGGAAGTTCCACGTCCTCCAGCCGATCGACTTTACCGAACTTTTCGACAAGGTGTCCCACGTTGCTTTCTCCGTATTGCGGCATGGAAGCATCCAGGTAGTGCCTTTGGCGCTGCCCTCGCAAAAGCACATCTCTCATCCACTCGGGAGTCAGTTTCGCTCCGACATGAGAAAGAACAGGAGGGATTCGGCCCTGATTTCCGAGCTCAGGTTTTGATCCGGTGAAGTAGGATTCTCTCGCAGGATCAATCGCTCCGACACCGGATCTTTCGTGGCAACCGATGCAGTTGAAAGAAACCAAGGTTTTTCCAATTTCCTGGTGATCATCTAGGGCAATGGTTTCGGCCTGCTTCAGGGCACCGTTGATCCAATTTCGTTGTGTGTCTGTGAGAGAAAAGCGAGGAGTGTCGGAAGAATCCGAAGAGAGGCATCCCTTGTTTTTACGCAGGTTCGAAAATTCGATTCTTTTTCGAGAGGGCGCTCCGACATCATCGTGGCAGTTCGCGCATCCCAGTTTTTCAAAATGGAGTCGACCTTGCGCCGCCAGATCCTGATCAACAACAAATGGCTCAAAGGCTGGCACAGTCTCCTGTGAGGAAGTGAGCATTGAGGATGCGATCGGTTTTCGATCCAACCCCGGGCCTTCCATTTCGAAGGAAAAGGAGGGTTCCCGGCCGGTGTGAAAATAGGTCAGGGAAATTTCCCGAAGCCCTTTTGCCAGCGTGATCTTGCCCGAAAAATCTTTTGGCCCCCGGCGATTGCTTGGCTCTTCGACTACGATATCCTGGCCATCGACACGAAGGAATCCACCATTCATTTTCAGGTGAAAGGTGTATTCCCCCTGCGCTGGGATATCGATCCAACCCTGGTATTCGATTGCGGTCTGATGCGAGACTTTACCGAGGCTCTCCAATTTAAAATCATCGACCAGACCGGCTCGGGCGGCCTCAACGGAATCACTCTGCAGACCTTCCCAAACTCGTCCCTGATACAATGTGAAGTTCAGGGATCCGGGAACCTTGGTTTTCCTCAGCAGATAGTGAGCGATCTGTTCCGCCTCTCTGCCTTGGAGTTGCATATTCGGCATGCGACCAGATGGACGAACCTTAAGAGGGTTTTGCAAAAATCCGACGAGACTTTTCACGCTGTATTTTTTCTCGAGGGCTCCGAGGTGCGCAGAAGATTCGTTCAGTAATTCATCGCCTTCCTCGTCTCGCGGAGAATGACAGGCAATACAGCCTCGGGAATGGAATAGTTTTTCTCCCTGCTCTGCAGCCACCGAGTCGGGAGCTTGAACGGAGAAGTGATTCGGTTTCAGAGAAAGGAGGAAATGCACTAGCTCCCGGGTCGTGTTTCTTTTCTCCTCCTCATTCATTGCCCCCATGACATTCGGCATCGTTGTCCCCGGCTTTGTTCCTTGAGGATCGAGAATAAAGGATTCGAGAAACTCTGGGTGAACTCTTGTTCCCACGTCAGAAAGCTGCGGCGCCTTTTTTGACCGGTTCGCGAAAGGGGCATCCGATGTATGACAGGAGGCGCAATTCAGTTCCTCAAGAAGCACGAGTCCCTTCATTTGCGGGCCGATCTCGCTACGCTCCAATCCGGGAATGACAGGGCCGACCTCGACCTGAGCCGCCAGCATGCTCGGGAAGCAACTCGCAAATAGGGCAAGCAAACAAATTCCGGTACACCTGGAAGTGAGAAAAATCATAGAGAACACTCGGAAGGTAGGCGGTCTCTTTGCATTTTCCGATTCAATTTTTTCAAAATCGAGGGTCTGATCCGGGTGATACCGTGGCTTTACAGATTATTGCTTCACCTGATAGAACCTCCTCCATGTTTCGATATCTTTTGCTCTTCCTAGCCAGCGTTTTCCTTCTGGTTGCCCCAGCTGTCGCAAAAGACTTTACCAAGCTTCCCAACATTCTCATCATCTACGCGGATGATCTCGGTTACGGAGACCTTTCCTGCTACAATCCGGAATCAGCCTATGAAACACCAAGGCTCGATCTAATGGCGGCCGAAGGGATCCGCTTCACCGATGCGCATAGCCCATCCACGATTTGTTCGCCATCCCGGTATGGTCTTCTTTCCGGTCAGCAGATCTACCGATCTACAGGACGAGGGGGTGGTGCCTTTGAAGGGCCTGGTGGCCCCAGTTATCTGAAGCCGGGCACGCTCACTCTCGGTGGAATGCTCCAGGAAAAGGGCTATCGCACCGGGATCTTTGGAAAATGGCATGTCGGCCTAACCTGGTTCGACAAAGAAGGGAAGCGTCTCGGAGGAGGCTTCGATAATTCGCTGCTAATTGACTACGAGAAAAGCACGCCGCTGGTTGATGGTCCGACGAAGCGGGGTTTCGATGAAGCCTTTGTCACCCCGAACTGTCCGACGACCGATCCTCTTTATCTCTACATCGAAAACGGAATGGTTCCCGTTCCTGCGAACCAGAGGCACGAGCGAGACAGGTTGCCCAATCCCGGAGGAAAGTGGCGTTGGGATAATGATGAAGGATGGATGGCTCCCGGATATCAATTCGTCGATGCTGATCGTCTTTTTTGCGACAAAACCGAAAGCTTCATTCGCAAGCATCAGGAAAGTCATCCGGATGAGCCTTTTTTTGCTGTTCTCTCAACTCAGATTGCGCATGCTCCTGTTCTTCCTTCTCCCTCCGTGCGGGGCAAAACTAAGGGAGGACCTCGGGGGGACTTTGTCTTTGAACTCGATGCCATCGTCGGCCGAGTTCTCGATCTGCTCGATTCGCTCTCCATTGATGACGAGACCCTGGTTTTCTTCAACGCTGACAATGGAGCTGAAACAGTGCATGTCGACTGGATGCGGGAGGACCACAATCACGATGCCTCAGGAGGGTGGCGAGGCATGAAGCGAGACGGATGGGAAGGTGGTCATCGTGTTCCTTTCATCGTCCGCTGGCCTGGTGTCATCCCGGAGGGGCAGGTGTCGGATCAGATGACCAACTCCACTGATATCTTTGCGACAATCGCTTCCGTAGTCGGGTATCCGCTTCCGGACTCTGCAGCTACGGACAGTTTCGACATGCTGCCGGTTCTCCTGGGAACCCAGGATCCGGAAGATTCCATTCGCCCCTATCTCCTCACTCAGAGTTTTCGGGGTGAATTCCAGATTCGAAATGGAAACTGGAAGTATCTCGATCACCAAGGTTCAGGCGGAAACGGATACGATAAAGGAAACCTCGCTAAGTATGCCCTGCCGGAGAAGGCACCCGAAGCGCCTGGGCAACTCTATGACCTGGAAGTGGATCCTGGCGAAACCACCAATCTCTACTTTGCCGAAGAGGCTAAGCGAAAAGAGCTTCAAGCTCTGTTGGAGCAGTTGAAATCCAGCGGGAGGAGCGCTCCGCTCAATCGCAAACCTCTCGGTCCTCTCGTTTCGAAAAAATAAAACTCCTCCCTGCCGATCATGAAACCGTCCTTCCTGACACAAACACAAATTATTCTTCGGTCACTTCTGCTTGCCTCGTTTTGCAGTGATATCGCTTTTGCTGAAGTGAACCCAATCCGCGGAGAGGACCTCATTCGCAATCCGGCCATCGATGAGGGGCTCTTTCTCCATAATGCCTTTCAATCCAACATGGTCCTGCAAAGAGACCGGGAGGTTTCGATCTGGGGTTGGGCATCGCCCGGAGAAGAAGTCACAGTTTCTTTTTCCGGGCAGAAAAAATCCTCAATCGCAGCGAAGGATCGCAGTTGGAAGATTTCTCTGCCGGCCCTGCCTGCGAATTCGAAACCAGAGATTCTGACCGTTTCGGGAAAGGATAAAACGATCACCCTGGAGAATGTTCTGGTTGGTGATGTTTGGATCCTTGGGGGGCAGAGCAACATGGAGTTTCCTCTCGAAAAAGTGGAGAACGGGCATCTCGAGATCGTGTCTGCCAACTATAAAGGGATTCGAGTTCTTACGATTCCGGCCCAGAATGGCCCCGAACTGAAGCAAGGATTCTCCCGTCTTCATGAGTGGAGTGACTGGTCGAATCGCCACTTTCGAAAAGGTGATTGGGATGTCTGTTCGCCCGAAGTCGTTCAGGAGCTATCCGCGATCGGTTATGTGTTTGCCCGGCGGCTTCACATGGCTTCCCAGATTCCCATCGGAGTCATTGATGCATCGAGGGGCGGGACCACAGTCGAGACTTGGACGCCGATGTCCGTTTTGAAAGAAATTGATACGGATGAAGTCCAGTGGCTTCTCCGCACATGGGATCAAAAGGTGAAAGAATGGGATTCTGAAAAAGACCTCGCTGATAGGATCAGCAGTCACGAAAAGTGGGTCGAGCGAATGAAGAAGGAGGGGAAGGACCACACCAGTAGAGAAGTGCCCTCTGATCTTCGCGACGGGCCGGCGATGGATCAGAATCGACCCGGCAATTGCTACGCCAGCATGATCAACCCGATCGCAGGTCTCTCTGTCAAAGGAGCGATTTTTCACCAGGGATTCAACAACGCTCTCGGGAGAGGTTCTGAAGGTGCCGAAATGTACTACCAGATTTTTGGCAGAATGATCACGGCTTGGAGAAGCGCGTTTCAAAATCCCGAGATGCCCTTTGGCATCATCTCGCTCTGTACTGCCGGGGATCCCCAAACGCAGGAAAACTACCTCGAGATGACGGCGAACGATGGAATCTATATCCGCGAGGCCCAGTACAAGACCTTCCTCGATTTCTATCATTCCGGTGACAAGAACATCGGCTTTGCGAGTAGCTTCGATAAACGCCGTTCATGGTATCACCCGCAATTGAAGCTTCCGGTTGGCGAGCGAATCTCGCGTTGGGCGCTGGCGACCCAGTATGGCTTCGAAAAAGAGATTCCCTGGAAGCCGCCCTTGTTGATCGAGATGGTCGTGGAAGAAAGTCGAATCCTTCTCAAGTTCGACACCACTGTGAGGCCCGTCGATGACAAGCCTATCGCTGGATTTGCGATTGCGGGAGAGGATCGCCGATTCCAGCCAGCCAATGCGGAGTTTCTCGTAACGGGGATGGATGATCGCAATCGACCGAGAACTGACAAGCGGGTCGTCGTCCTGACGAGTCCCCATGTTCCCCATCCGATTCACTTTCGTCATGCCTGGGGACGAAACCCGATGTCCAACCTGCAGCGTTCCGACCATAGTGATCTGCCCTTCGCGACCCAGCGCAGCGATGATTGGAAAATGGAAGAGGTCCCTGAAAGTTATTCGACCTACCTGTCGGACGATCTCCGACGTCTCAAGAGATTTGTGCAGCGGGATCTCCGGCTCGATGATCTGGAACGCCAACTGAAAGAAGCTGAAACCTTCCTCGAAGGAAATCGCGAAAAATACTCCAAGGAAAGAGCCTCGGCCGAGGCGGAGAAAGCAAAGCTACGCGACCAGTTGAAACCCTGACCTCCCGAACAATCGCCTCCATGAACCCACGCCGAATCATTTCCAACTTCCCGTTTCTGTTTCTTCTTTTTCTCGGGACTGCTTCCGATCTCCATTCCCAGAGCCGGGGTAAAGACGCGTCGAAAAACGGGCCGAACATTGTCGTGATCATGGCCGACGACTTGGGGTGGATGGATCTCCATTGCTACGGCAACGACCGCCTCGATACTCCTGCGCTGGATCAGCTCGCTGAGGATGGAATGCGTTTTACCAATGCCTATGCGGCAGCAGCCGTCTGCTCGCCGACACGAGCGGCGATGATGACCGGCCAGTCACCCGCGAGACTTCGTCTGACCAATCATGCTCCCGGCCACAAGGATGGATTCACGCTCGAAGGATCTGATCTCGCTGAAGCTTCTTCTGTTCGCAACCTAGCTCTTGGCTACCGCACCATAGCAGAACGACTTTCCGAGGCCGGGTATGCCACGGCCCACATCGGAAAGTGGCATCTTTCCTACGTTGTTCGTAACAGTGAGAGTGGGCCGCTCGAATCAGATCTTCGCCCAGATAAGCAGGGCTTTGATCTGAATATCGGGGGCTGTTTTCGTGGCGGGCCTCCCACCTATTTTGCTCCGTATAAAATCCCGACCCTGACAGAACAGGAAGAGGGTGAATACCTTCCCCAGCGACTTGCCGACGAAGCGATCAAGTTCATCGAACAGAATCAGGAAAAACGTTTTTATCTCAACTGGTGGCCCTACTCCGTGCACTATCCGATTGAAGCCAAGCAGGATCTCATTTCCAAATATGAAAAGCGCAAGGGTCCGGGGATCAAAGATCCAGTTTACGCGGCCATGATCGAAGGAATGGATACCGAGATCGGCCGCTTCCTCAAGGCTCTCGACAAAGCTGGTCTCCGGGAAAACACCCTCGTTCTTTTCAAATCGGACAACGGTGGTTACAACGGAGACAATCGACCCCTCCGTGGGTTCAAGGGAATGCTCTACGAGGGCGGGATTCGCATTCCCTGGATCGTTCGCTGGCCCGGGAAGGTCGAGGCAAACAGCACCTGTCGTACGCCCGTCATCAGCACGGATTGCTTTCCCACTTTTCTGGAAGTGGTTGGGCTTGATCCTGCGTCCGATCAACCTGTCGACGGAGAGAGCATTCTTCCTCTTCTTGAGCAATCCGGTGATTGGGATCGAAAGGCTCTCTACTTTCACTACCCCAACTACGCCTTTCACAAAA
>Ga0181591_10002460_pt1 | contig 15957 bp, 20 predicted proteins | sample 071ome_33_FD_133757 | JGI IMG/M metagenome (GOLD analysis project Ga0181591, IMG submission 133757) | Coastal salt marsh microbial communities from the Groves Creek Marsh, Skidaway Island, Georgia - 071412AT metaG (megahit assembly) | ecosystem: Environmental > Aquatic > Marine > Intertidal...
CGTTATATCGCTTGTTTGTTCTGGTGTATTCCAACTCTCACCAACAAACGATTGAGCTGCAAAGTTGTATACCTCAGTTGGTTCTGCAATCTTTAGACATCGTAGAAGACTATTCTGGTCGGACAAATCACCTTTGACAAACTCAAAGTTTGGATCATCAGCTAGATGGCCTGTGTTGTCTCTGTTCTCTCTGGAACTTCTACGTTCCATACCAAACACCTTGTAACCCATACTGAGTAGAAGGTCGGCCATATAACTTCCGTCTTGACCATTGATTCCTGTAACTAATGCAGTTTTCATTTTGTCTCCTTTAATATATCTGGATTTTGTTTTATTGTTTGTCGTGTGATTAGATCTTTTATTCTCGTAGTAGACCAATCATGTGAACGAGTTGTATATATAACTTTAATATCTAAATGGTCGCCTGTAAAGGGCTGACCGATATAATCTTCACCAAGTATTCTAACGTCTGGTTTAAAAAATTCTATTAATTTTAATAGTTCATCTTCCGTTTGGTAGATATAAACATCATCAATATAACGAATTGACATTAACGCCTTGTATCGGTCATACAAAGGTATGACAGGTTTATACTTACTCTTTCTATGTAGAGATGGGTCACGTTGTAAAAACACAATAAACTTGTCACAATGTTTTTTAGCTTCTTCAAACGTATAGATGTAGCCGGGATGTAAAAGGTCAAAGTTTCCGGCAGTAAAACCTAGTTTCATAATTCACCTATATAATCTTCTAATGTCTTTGTTATTTTTACGATTCCCATAGGAGTTTCCAGAGCATAGCGGCGGTCGTGACCTAATCTGTCTGACACTGGGTCAATCATTATAGGCTTACCAAAATGTTTACTGAACATTTGCAATACTTGATAATTTGTATATCTTTCAGAGTAAGAACCTATGTGATGTATTCCTTTACACACTCCCACCATCATATTGTATATTGCTCTAACATTGTCTTCTACCCATATCCACTCTCTCATTTGTTGACCATCACCATATAAAGGAATTGGCTTTTCGTTTCTGAAACAATCCTCTACAACTGGTAAGAATTTTTCTTTGTGTTGATGGCGACCAAAGTTATTACACGTTCGTGTGATTAAATAAGGCATACCAAATGTGTGTCCAACCGAATGGACCAACATATCGGCAGAGGCTTTAGTAGCCGAATAATATGAAGAAGGTCGTAAGGCATCCCATTCTTTTGATTCGTAGTAAGGGTCTGTGATGTCACCATAAACTTCATCAGTGGAAATCTGCACAAACTTCTTAAGGTTTTTATTTTTACGACTAATCTCAAGAAGGTTAAACACACCTTCTATGTTTGATTTAACAAATGGTGACCCGTCTTCAATAGAATTGTCAACGTGAGACTCGGCAGCAAAATTCACTAGATAATCAAAATCCCCCAAGTCATCGGCAGTAACATCACATATGTCCATCCTTAAAGAACCATCGGGGTGTATAGAACTATGACGTTCGGTGACATTATTAGGATTCGCCGCGTATGTCATCTTGTCAATGACAAAAACATCGTGTCCTTGTTGTGAACAATAATTAACAAAACTAGAACCTATGAAACCATAACCACCCGTAGCTATTATTTTCATTTTAAAATCTCAATTGATTAGTTTCTTTACTAGGCATGACGATTCCTAGAAAATTTTCTGATATTGTTTTTTCCGTGTGTCCCTCATTTTTATAATCTAACATTTGTTTAAGATAATGAAATGGTTTAAACCAAGATTCACATGGAATAATTGGAATAATTTGTGTTGCTAACAAATACTCCCCATACCACACAAGTTCGCCTGGAATATACTGTAAAAGTGATTCAAACGTCAAATCATTTGGTTCTAAGTAATTATCTACCATATGATCAAGTACTTTACAAGACCACAAATTTGGACAAGTCCAATCAAAATATTTTCCATCAAGTGCATCGGGGTTAAATAATTCTCTGACCTTGGTTCGGTCCCTATGATATGATTGTAAAACATTTTCTAATAAATTACCTTGGGTTGCCATCCATTGAAATAAATCCTTATTTTCATGCATAGTGGTGTAGGGTATCTCATCAGTATACATAAAATCTTTAATTGAAAAATTTCTTAAGAAATAAGAATCTCCATCAATCCAAAAATAGTTTTTACACAATTTTAATTGACTGAATTTCATTTTTACTAATTGTTGAACCATCCAATTAGTTTTAAATTGTGCTCCTATGACTTCTTCGTCAGATATCAACTCAACTGAAGCGATGTCTACGTTATTTTTGAATAAATCAAATTGATTAGCAGGCACAGACAAATATGTTTTAATATTGTCGGTATTATATTGATTTATAGTTTCTATCAACTGTTTTGTGTAATGTAAATGTGGCGAATGTGATTTTACCAAAAAAACTAAATTATCCATTATAAATATGACTCTACTATTTTGTATTGTTCTACGTAATGTTTTGCTTTTTTAGAGGATTGGAAATCACTATGAAATGATCTTAAAACATCGTCCCTAAAATAGTATCTATGAGATTGACTTTTAAAAATTTTCAAACATTCAATCTTTTTGTGATATTGTTGTGATACATCAACAAACAAATTTGGGGACCAATCTCTAGTAGTACTTGGTGTCATGTATTGTACCAAAGAAATTGGTCGTGATCTTACAAGAGCTTTACCGAATTGAGAAACAAATCTATGTTCAAAATGTGAATCACATTCATTCGGTAAAAAAATTGCATCGACATTTGAACTAACATCTTCAAGTAAATTTATCCACGCCTCTTCTATCAAGTCAGAAATAAATTTATATTCTGTAAACTGAACTGAGAAATTTGAACAACCAGAATGTTTCCAAACAGATTTTACTTCTTCCAATCTACCGATACCTGTGCTATCATCAAAGTTTCCCCCTTGACACATTTGAAAAGAATGAAAGTTTGTATCACTGTATTTTAATATAGTACCCATCATACTGTATTCAACATCGTCTGGATGTGGTGATATACATAATATATTATTGTAACCTAAAAATTTCATAACGTATCCAAAATGTGAACAGGAGTTTTTATAACTTGAAAGTCTACTTCAATTCCAACATCTTCAAATTTACTTTTATCTAGATAAGATTTACTTCCCGATCCAGCTAAGTATTTTGTAGCTCCATAAGTTTTACAAATATCCACTAAACGATCAGTAGACTTCAAATGTGTTTTATAATCAAGAACAACCTTAGTTTTAATGTCAAAAATATTCAATAATCTATTTATTATTTTTGTATTCGTTTGTACTAAGTTAAAAGACAAACAATCATCAAATTCATTTAAAAAGTTTTTGTGTTCTGGCAATCTATTCTTAATTGTTTTCCAATTCGATACTGGATCAATATAAACTTTTTCTACAATTAAATCAAGTCCTTTTTTAACACTAAGAGTATACCACTTACCATTGTAATTAAATCTATTTTGATATCCATTTTTTTCAAATTGACAATGAGTTAAAATTACAAACAAATCCGCCTGTTCTATTTTTTCAAAAAATGGATTCCAAGGGAAAAAATTTGGTTGGTGTATTGTAACTATCATAAGTATTTTTTTGATAAATCTTCTGGTATAAAATTAAACAAATTATCTAAAAAATTAATATTCACTTTAACAGGATTGAAGACATATTTGTTACTCATGTGATGAATCATTAATTTTTTATATGAACTAGTAGGTGCTAATTTTCTAAGCCACGGGTTAAAACTACTTGCGCCACTTTCTAAAATACCACAATATGTAGCTTTTGCTTCTGTCCAGAACAAATCATTGTGAATTAACATTTCTAATTGTTCTCTTGATATCAAAAACGTACCACTGTGTAAATTCCAAGGAGAAAAATAATATTCATTATCTATTTTGGTCACAAAACGGATGACATCACTAACCCCATTACCCCCGAGATGTACCGAATGACCGGGATGTAGATCTACAAATTCAGCAACGTCATTTTCCAATTCATAACGTAAAAATGTTACATTATTTTGTATATCTACTTTGGATATCTTTTCATTAACTTCAACCGCGTGTAACAACGAATCCGGTGTAATCAATAAATCATCTTCATTATATAAAAAATAATCATATTCATGTATATTGTCAAGAATAAATTGTCTGGGTTCGAATACTAATGATTGTCCATATTCCTTTCCGCGAATTTCTGTATGTACATTTGGTATGTCCCATCTCACAGGAGAAAATATAACCACATCAGATATGGAGGTAAGTTGTTCTACAACACGTTCAACATATATGTTATTCTCATTATAACATGGAATAGTAGTCAATATTTTCATTAAAATTCCTTTATCCAATACCACTGATAATGTTTCATAATAACTCCCATAAAATGGCATCGCCATCATCATTTAATTTAAAAATTGTGTACCCGTATTTCGCGGCAATACTATGAAAACGTTTGTGAGTTTCCTTAGTCATTTCTGTTGTCCACACAGATCTTTGTGTTGATCTAGCACCTAAATATTTGTACTCAAACATTGGATGGTACCCACCTTCAGGATCAATTCCACACGTAATAAGTTCTTTTGTGCCATTCATCCCTAACCACGTAGCAGCGGTTTGTAATACAGAGTATGTTTCTCCCATGTGTGGTAATTCAACTGGTGGATTCAATCCATTTATTGTGTGAACCCCTAATGTAATAAAATGAAATTTAACATTTGGATTGACTTCCAACACGGGTTCCGTCCATACCTTATAATCATAATTCTTTGAAAATCCGCCTGGATGAGCCTTTTGTGGATAATATGGCATTATAAAATTTTTTACTTTTTTCCATTCCTCAGAATTAATAATATCAATATTATCTTGATCATGACAGAAAAAATAATCTACTTCTTCACACAGAACAATAGAATCATTTAAGCAGGCTATTTTATAATTTTCATCAACCGGGATTCTTCTAGCAGATGGACCCTTACTCAATAACAATACTCTCATGTAGTCTCCCGTTGTTTTTGTAAAATATATTCATATGAAAATTGCCATGAACTTTTCCAATGTTCGTTATCATAATAAGATTGATAATTGTTAAAATATTGAGAATCTTCATTATAATATATAGCAATTGCATTATCATGTTTGTTTGGATATCGCATATCCATGAGTTTTAATTGTGGTATATATTTTAATATTTCATTTGGATTGAATGGCTTTCCGTCTGTCCACCCAATATCTTCTACGATGTATATTCCATCTCTATGCAATTTATCTTTAAAATTATTAAAAGTATTTATCTGATCTATCAATTCGTGAGAACCATCATCAATAATAACATGAAAGTAATTATCTGGAACCGAATTCAAAAAAGATTCTCTAGAAAGTTTTTCATTTAAATGCTCGGAACACGAATTTACTTTGTAAATTTCGGTTCTTTTGTAATCTATTAAAGAATCTTTAACCTCCTCAAAAGAACACCCCTTCCAATTTCTTTCGAATGTGTCAATTCCATGAATTCCACCATTTTCAAAATATTCGTGCCACAATTTCATTGAAGTTCCTCTTAAGATTCCAATTTCTAATATTTCTACGTTTTCATTTTTAAACGGAAAAAATAATTGGTCATAAACTTCCAAATATGTGTGGCCGGGGTACTGTTTATTAGCACAATGAGGATCTTTGTCACAATCCCATTTATTTTTCTTTAATATTTCTACCAATGTCACGATACATTCTCCTTTAAATAATTTAAAAATAGTTTAATTCCAGTTGAATTATCAATTTTAGGCAACCAACCAGTTTTTTTTAACTTTTCATTGTCCCCAACACAACCAAACTGATCAGATGAGGAACCACCAATGTTTTCTATCCTATAATTTTGAACCTGCTCTCCATTTGCTAATATTAAAGTTTCTATCAGTTCTTTTATAGTAATTTTTTTAGATGTACAAACATTAAATGTGTCTGATCCCGACAAGTTCAAACAGTGTATCAATGCAGAAACTACATCATCAACATATATTATGTCCCGATAACGTTCCAACGAGCCCGTAACTTTTATGTAATTGTCTCTTAAAATTTGATTGGCAAAAGCAAAAACAACACCTTTATACTCATTTTTGATATCTTGGCCATGACCATATGTATTCCACAGTCTTAAGATATTATAATCAAACCCAAATTCATTTGAAAATTTCTTCACATAAAACTCTCCCGTTAATTTGCTAACGGCATAATTGGACAGTGGATTCGGAACATCAGTTTCTTTCGCAAAATTGTTATTTCCATATACGGCCACCGTGGATGTATATATGAATCTTTTAACTCCTAATTGAGAAGCAATTCTACAAACATTTAGCGTTCCTTTGGCATTCCAATCAACATCTATTTCAGGCTCCTCCTCACCCCCCTTTCCAAAGGGTTGGGCGGCTAGGTGATAAATTATATCAATATTTTCAATACTATCAACAGATTCTCTCAATAAATTGTAATTAGAAATATCACAAACTAAATCTGAATCTTTTTGTTTGTCTATGGTAATTACTGAATGATTATTTCTTTTAAGATTTTCGACCAAGACTTTTCCAATAAATCCACTGGCTCCGGTTACCAATATATTCATATACCCATCCTATATTTCAATTCACCTATATTTTCTATTGTGTGAACAATTTCGTCGTTTGGTTGAATTAAATTGTTTTCTGCACCAGAGGGGGTGCCCGTTAAAATTATGTCCCCCTCGTTTATTCTAACAAGTTTTGATATGTAACTTACAGATTTATATGGATTGTATATCATATCTTGTGTAGAACCCGATTGAGATAAATTTCCATTTATATATGTCTTCATTTCCAAATGTTTTTCTGAAAGATCTAGGTCAACAACATCATCACCAATCGGACAAAAACCCGTTCTAGCTTTTGAAAAAGCTAAGTGGTGATCTCGACCGTGAATATTTTTCGTCGTCAGATCTGCTGCAACAAAAAATCCTTTAATATAATCTTCTGCACAATCTTCATCTACATTTTCACAAGATTTGCCTATTAAAATTCCAAGTTCTACTTCAGTCCAAACTTGTTCAGTTTTATATTTAGGATAAGGCACAACTCCATTGTTTTTTGACAAACAGGAAGTAGATTTCAAAAAATACAATGGATCTTGAACCAACTCCCCAACACCTGCATAATTTAACGCTAAACAATGTATATTCATGTGTTTCTGCCTTTATATAAAATTTCTGCTACTTCAAATTCTTCTGGGGTGTCAATTTCAAATGATTCTCGTTGACTTATCTCAAAAAACATACATTTGTCCGTGATGACATTACGAAACTTTAATAAAGAAGAAACCTTGGTTATCATCACATTATATGTTGGCATCACAATTGGAACCAAATCTTGAGAGTTTGGCATATTATTTAAATCATAGTTTATAGGACGACCATCATAAAAAGCGAATTTTTTAACAAAATCTGACGTAACTAGAGAATCAAAATTTTCGTAATTTTTAATGTATGTATTGATACAATTTTGAATCGTGCTAGTTAACAACAACGGAGCGGTTGGTTGTAATATTACAATAATTTCAGAAGAAACATTTTTAGCAAGATATTCGTAGTATTCACTGTTAGAACACTGATTACTAGCAAAATAGTCTGGTCGTCTGTGAAATTGTAAATTGAATTTATTTGCTAAATTTTCTGCTATGTCACTGTCAGAATTGATAATTGTTTTGAACCCCAGATCAATTGCTTGATGTATTTTTATTTCCATCAGACTAGTCCCGGCAAATTCTTTAAAATTTTTATTCGGAACTCTAGTTGACCCAGCTCGAGCGGGTATAACAACTGTAAAATCTTTGGAACTTAACATAATTAAGAACTCCTCTCTAAAACAGTAACTCCACATCCAATTTCAATTACTTCTGAAATTTTCCAGTGTGGATTTTTAGTAATAAAATATTCAATTGCGGGAATCAACCCGGTATGGTTGTGTTGTTCCAAATATAAATCTATATTAAATGATTCTTTTTCTGCCCACTTTCTAGGTATCAAAATATTTCTTTCGGAATCAAAAATTAATTCTGATGAAAGATCATATCTAACTAAATCTATTTCTTGACCAAAGATACCATTTCCACCACGATGGGGTGCGGTGTCGTGTAGAATTATATATTTATTTACATTTTTTTCGTGTTTTTCTAGTTCTAACAAACAATGAATATAAGTGTGATATGTGTCTATAAACAAAAGATCTGTTGTTTCTATTTCCTCTTTAAGACTGTCTGCAATTTTAAATTCAAAATTAATTCCCAAGTCATGACTAATATATTCTGCCAATTTTAAATTTTTTCCTCCACCAAAATTATTGTATTTTTCTGGATGTACTAAGTCCATCGAAATCAACTTGGTTGGATTAGATAACAGAAAAGTAAAAGTAGATTCAACCCACCGCACTCCAAATTCTGTTATATGATCACAGTTTTCTGAATATTTTAATAAAGTGGGATGTAATTTATCAGGCGTATTCTTGACACTATCATATTTTTCATTTAAAATTTTTTTACTGTTGTTCATTATAAATTTTCCGGTAAAATGTGTTAACTCATATCAAAACTTGTATCAACTAATATAGGAACCGAAGAAGTTTTAATAATATCTTGTACACTACCTTTCTTAACATTCGGTAATCTCTCAAGAGCTTGTTCATAAAAAGATCTTCTTGGGTGACCAATATGAATTATTCCTGTCTTATTCATGATACTCTCATCTAATATCTTAGGAGCTACTATATCAATATAGTCTTGCGAACTCCATTTGTCAATATATGCCGTTTCAAATGGAAACTCTTTTGGACAAAATGACGTTCTAATGACTAGTGAATTAGAGTACATTCTAACCACTAATTCTGATGCCGCTTTGCTCTTGGCATAATTCGTTAGTGGATTAATTAAATCATCTATTTTGTAATTACCTTTGGTTCCATCAAATACATGATCCGATGATATATGTACTAATCTTGTGTTAGTTTTCATACAATTCATAACCACATTTGATGTGCCGATCACGTTTGTATTTATTGTTTTTTGTAAATCCTTTTCTACGTCTCTAAATTTAGCTACCGCGGCGCAGTGTATGACAACATCATATTCATGAAAAGAAAAAGTTTGTTCAATATCTGTAACATCAAATTGATCATGTGTAGGAGCGTAATAATCTATTCCACGCTCTATCATGTTTAATATCAACTCTTTGCCCAATAATCCAGAACCACCTGTTAAAAATATTTTCATATCAATCACCAACGACTCTTTTAAATGTGTTTATGTTATAAAACATATCATTTGTAAAATCAAAATTATCAGTCAAGACATATTGTAATATTTCAGAAACGGTGTCGGAAGGATGATATTTCGGAAAAAACTGAAACACATCTTCTATTAAATTAGTAGCAACTTTATAATTTCTAAAATCTTCAACATTGTTAATGACCAGATCCACATTGATATCATTCTGTAACAAGATATCATGTATTATATTTCCTAGCTCTCCAATCGTAAAATTATTACCAGATAAATTATATATTCCAGAAATATTGTCATCAGATTCTATTACAGATTTGTAAGCACCGACGACATCTCGTATATCAATTAATGGTCGCCATAAATTAGAATTATTAACTATTATTTGTTTTTTAGTCAATGCCGTCATAATCATTGTATTGACAACCAAATCAAATCTCATTCTCTTAGACCAACCACCAACAGTTCCTTTTCTAAGTAAAACTGGCTTAAAATTATCATCCTCTAATAACATTATACCCCGTTCAAATTGTAGTTTTGATACACCGTATGGATATGATGGTTTAAGATTACTATTTTCAGTTAAAGTTTTATTCTTAGTAAATCCATAAACACTACAGGAACTTGCACCAATAAACTTTTTGATTCCCACTTGTTTTGACATATATGCTAGATATGTAGGCACAGCAGAATTTTCTACGAAATTTAAATCTGGTCTAAATGATGCCATGGGATCGTTAGATAGACCTGCCATAAAAATTACAACATCATATCCATCTAAATCTTTTTCATTTATCTTCGAAATATCTTTTTTGACCTTGGTAACATTTTCAGGCAAATTATCACCAAACCAAAAATTATCTAGAACAGTAATTTTATATATGTCAGAATATTCTTGACAAAATCTAGTTCCTATGTATCCTGCTCCTCCGGTTAATAATATTTTTTTCATTTTAAAATCTCATATTATGTTTATATAAATCAAAAGTTTGTGCATCTTTATCCTTTTCAGATAAAATTATCATCTCAGTATCCAATTCCCATTCTATATTTAATTCGGGGTCCAGTGGATATATAGAACCTTCGGTGTCTTGATTATATAATGCATCAGTTTTATAACAAAGGTGTGTATTATCTTCTAATGCTAAAAATCCATGAGCAAACCCCGCAGGCACCCAAATTATATGATTGTTTTCATCTGACAAAAGGAATGATTCATACTCACCAAACGTATTAGAATTTTCTCTAATATCAACAACAACATCCAGGCCGCGTCCGTGAACAACCCTGAGTAACTTTCCCATTGGAGGATCATACTGATAATGTAACCCTCTAAGAACCCCCCTACTAGATCTAGAATGATTATCCTGTATCATATTGCACGGATTTAAGCCAAGTCCATCTGACAAAATTTTATTAAACGATTCGAAGAAAAATCCCCGATCATCAGAGAATATTCTAGGTTTGATCAATTTTACATCTTCAAATTTTGTATCGTATATATTCATATTCTATATTTAAACCTCCACTTTGTGTAAAAAGTCACCACATTCATACAATTGTCTTTCGGGTACCGTCTCTCTATGAGCTTCCGTAAACCACTCTGTAAATTTTTCTTCGTCGATCACTCCAGTATGTCTATTATTTGATTTAAAAATAGTTTGACTTTCCAATCTCAATTCATATACCAAATCTATATCAATTTTGTCAAAGTGAACTAAATATAAATTTGGATATTCAGAAATATCTGATTGTGGATGAGTCTGAAGTTCCGGGTGATATAAACTATCTGCGTGCGGCCAACGCCCACAAGTAGTTCCATGACGGCCGATCATCCAATCAACAGGAATTCTGGTAATACAAGCTTTACTTTTGGAAGGAAACCATCTACACCACTTTCTTTGTTCCGCAATACTTTTTGATAAATCTAACGATGGTTCTTCTGCAGTCTGAATAACTTCAATACCCCTTGGTCTTATTATTGGTTCTTGAAAATTTTGTAAAAGTTCTATAATTCCACCGGGGGCATCATACCACAAAATTTCGTCTCTATCCAAAAATATAACTACGTCAACACCATGTTCTGTTAATAGTTTCTGTTGAATTGAATTTATAATGGGAGCTTCACGGTCGTGATAAGCTCCGTAATCATATTCTATTAAGTCATCCCAAACAACACATTTATTTTTTCTGTAGATATCTTCTTGCGAATCAACTCTAACCGCATCTATATCGTAACGATTTTTTAATTCTTCGACCATATCAAAATTAGATATATTGTTAACTAGAAATATTAAATTTTCTGGTTTAAATCCTTCCTTTAACCAATGTTCTATTGCTATATCCATCAAATAATTTGGTGGTCGTTCACAATTTGTTATTAACTTTATTTCTCTCATAATTTACTAACCCTTTGTCAATATTTCTTTAGCCTAACAAGCCGCATCGTATCATTTCTGAAATACAGCTATTCCACGATTTAAATCTAATTCCCTTGTCATCAATATAAGCTATAGCTCTTGGTTTTTCTGATGTTACCTTGGAAATGTATTTGTCAAGATCATGTTTTTTCAACCACTCCCACACCAACTGTGTTCCTGTTTTACCATTAACCAACCCGCGGTCGGGTTTAGCCTTAGCAGTACAAACAATTAATGTATACTTTTCTGACAATTCTCTTAGAGCTTCGTGAACCCCCTCTATAGGTTCGTCATATATAGTTCCATCATAGAACCCTTTGCTATTTTTATGAATTACACCATCAAAATCTATGGACAAATTAGTAAGTTCGTCTGGAAAACTATTTTCTCTTATTTTGTTGCCTTTCCAATTTAACTCTTTTAGATCGGAGGGTCTGTTTTGTCCAATTGGAGGACAAGTATTTCCCGAACCGTGAGTTAATTGATACTGTAACAACAGGGTCAGAACTTCTGCCGTGTGATAAAAATCCACACCCAATATAATTTGAGTTAGACCGGAAATTTCTATTGGAATCGGTTTTGCGGTTATTATACAAGTTTGCATACCATTGTCGGATGCCCACTGTAAGGCTTTCAACACATCCTTTGATGTTCCAGATGAAGATATGCCATACACTAAAGATTTTTTCATTTGCGTTTTAGTTCTGGTACAAGTTCTGTGCTGTAACCAAGTTACCATCCACTGATCAAAATCAGTGTCGTTAATTAATGATGTAGCAACAACCGCACTGCCAGGACACATAGCATTTTTTGTGCCATTAGACAATCTGGTCATATCAACCGCTGTATGATCGGCAACACCCATGTTCCCCCCATGTCCCAGAACATAAATGTCGTCACATTTATTATATTTTTCTTGTAATTCTATCCACTCGGCAGAATTAATAACCTCTTCGAACCTAAAACCTATATTTTCATAATTTAAATTATTCACAATACTCTCCAGTGTAAAATGTTACATATATAATATCAGCTTTTTGGTGTGTTGTCAAGTCTCAGGATCTATGTTATACCACAAATCATTCCATATTCATTAAATCTCGGCATACCACCCCATTTTTCATAAAATTTTCTAGCTCCAGCTGGTTCACATTCTTTTGATCTTGATGATTGTCTAGTAAAATCATCTTTTGGAAAGTGACTTGATCTAGCACCAAAATGATATACCAAAGATTTACTTGGTAAAACAAATCTAAACCCACTATCCAACATTCTTAAAAACAAATCATAATCTTCCCACCATGCTGGAGCAAATCTTTCATCATTTCCTCCAATTTCATCCCAATCTTTTTTACGGATAAGACCAGATACTCCTTCACCTTTTGGTATTTCAAAATCATTCATCTGGGTAAATTCATTAGCCCAATCTATAAAATATTCTTGATCAAAATTACTATGCAATTCACCGAACATATTTTTAGGAACTATAATAGTTCCATGTCTGGATGGAGAACCAAACATATCTGGTTCTACCCTGTGAGAATTTACCCACAACTTTTCATTGGGATTCTTCTCAAAAACTCTATACAACTCTAAGTCCCAATTTTGTGAAACAAAGAAATCTGCGTGCATAAAGTTTATAAATTCAGTTTCTACCTTATCAGCACAGAAGTTCATACCACCACCAATACCTCTAGCTATTTCATTGTGTTCTATAAAGTATGTTAGATTGTATTGTTCACCATTTTCTTCTAACCACTCGTCGGTTCCATCATCACAATTTTCTGCATAAACCACAAAAGACATATCAGAAAAATAAGAATACTTTCTAACCGATTGAATTGCTAGTTTAAGATATGGTAAGTTGTTATATGTTGAAATACAAGTTGTAATCATGGTCGATACTCATAATTGAATGCATTGTGTTTAAACTGATTAAATCTTTCCCAATTATATTTTTTCATAAACTCATTCATACCACGTTCAGCTCTACTACAATATTCGGAAGGAGTTAACACGTTGCCATCTAAATCTTCAACACCTTTATTCATAGTCTGGGAATTTAAATGTGTAATACAAACTTTGTCTGTTACGCCCGATTTCAGTTTTAATTCTTCTGCAACAAGACCAGTGTAAAAATCATTGCCCCACCCATAAATTAATTCAAGAGGATATTGACCAATACGCTCTACAATATCTCGTCTTAACAATGGACATTGAAAATCTATCCATTGAACATATCTAGTGGTCCCACTCATCCAGTTGTGCATTTGTTTCCAAGCACACTGTTCTACTGAGGCATTAATAATCGTCGGAGACAATTGGCAAACATCATGTTTTTCAGCTTCAGACAACATCGTAGACAAAAAATTCTGTCCATGAATTATTAAATCACAATTTAAAACAAACAACCAATCATGTTTTGTTTCATTTAAAAAATAATCTATTATAAGATTCAATCCACCACCAAAAAAATAATTTTTTTCTGAAATATGCGTAGAATATTTTGACGGTTCCGTAGCACCGTTTTCTAAAACCATTATTTCATGTTTTATTTTTTTGTCTTTGGAAACTTGTTCTACTAAATTATTTGTCAAATCTGGTTGATTTACATTTAACGTTGCTACTAACATTAGTTAGTTTCCTTTGGCAACCAAACCGTTCGATTAGAATCAGTAGTTTCTTGTTCTAAATGTTTTTTATAATCTTTTATTTTATTACCTAAGACATCAACGGCTTCATATTCATATTTTTCAAAAAAATTAATAACATCGTAAATAGAATGGTTATGAAAATTTTTTAAGAACTTCGGATGAACTTCCATAAAAAGAATGGGTCTATGATTTTTTATAATATAAGAAGACCCCTGTAAAACTTTATATTCGGCGCCCTCGACATCAATTTTTATACAATCTGGAACAACATCAAAAAGTTCTGAAAAACTATCCAACCTGAGCATTGTTTCTATTGTAAATGTATTTCCAAAATTACCTAACAAAGATTGATGTTTGTCATATGCTACCTGAACATACTGATCTTGGTCCCCGATCATCATTTTAAAATGTTTTATATTATCAATGTTATTTAACATTATTGTTTGGTTTAATGCTAAGTACGCGGGCAAAGAACCATCAAAAGAATACACCTGACAATTTTCATTTTTACTAAAAGTTAGACCAAATACTCCATATGAAGATCCTACGTCAAAAAATATTTTTTTGTCTTTTGTATATTTAATAAAACTTAAAAATTCATTATGTTGAGTGAGATCGTTTGTATTTTTTGAAAAACAATTAAAAAAATTCATTCTATCGTCCATCAACATCAAAGACCCACATTTTATTTTTTGACCATCAGGCAACACAATATTATCAGACATTTATTATCTCCGTTAAAATATTTTTAAGTTCTTTTATGTCAACTTTAATATTTCCAAGTTCATATTCTCCGACAACATCTAATTCTTTTTCTATTTCTTGCAAAATCAATCCGATTCTTTGGACATTGTGAAAATCTTCTTGAGTAATTCTAGTTGCATCAAGTCGAACCAAAACATCATTACCCATTTTTTCTATTAAGTTAACAGCAAAAACACGTTCTGTCAAGTCATAATCAGTATTGGGTTGTTCTTTTTTGATATATTCTTTAATGTCACAATCTACATAAATTGTAGAACACCAAGGTTCTAATGCTTCAAGTATTTGTGGTGTGCAGTTTTCTACGACAAGACCCACATCATACTTTGGATACAAAATTGGGTATCCCCATTCGTCATTACCAATCCACGAATTCCATTTTCTGATATAGTTTCTTCTAGCTCTAATTTCATGACCTGCAAAACTATCATCCACCTTTCCAATTTCTTTGTCGTCTGTCCATTTGTGACCACGACAAGTTAAATGATAGACCAACGAATCTCTTGATTGTATTATTTCATATCCTGCTAAAATAAATCTCTGGAATATGTCACTATCTTCATATGGAAATGGGGCGAATATGGGATCGTGACCACCAATAGACAAAAAGTCTTCTCTGTACATTGCCCATGGAGCGAATATGCCTCTGGTTGTCTTATCCTTACTTTTCGTTTGTTCTTGTTCCACAAATGTGAGAAAGTCTTGTTCCCTGAAATCTTCAGGCCACATACCAAAATCTTTTGTTATTTTTTCTTTTCCTGAAGGATGTAGTGGTGGTTCTATTCTTGTAGCAGATACAACTTTAC
>Ga0181591_10002471_pt1 | contig 15923 bp, 16 predicted proteins | sample 071ome_33_FD_133757 | JGI IMG/M metagenome (GOLD analysis project Ga0181591, IMG submission 133757) | Coastal salt marsh microbial communities from the Groves Creek Marsh, Skidaway Island, Georgia - 071412AT metaG (megahit assembly) | ecosystem: Environmental > Aquatic > Marine > Intertidal...
ACTGGAAATAGTTTGTATCAAAAGCGTAAAGAATTTGATGGCTGAGGCCGTTAATGAACGATGCCATGAGCGATACCGAAAAAAACAGCCAGAGCACGTTTATGTTCATCAGCTCACCATCAATCGGCGCACTCGAAAGGGGGCGTTTAAGCGAGGCGTTAATCATCAGGATGGGAATGATGGTGGATGCGGCGCCGATGAAAGCCCCGGCGACTGTTGTTAGGGATAGGCCTAATCCCAGAAGCCCGAAAAGAAGTTGGGCCAGAAAAATGTATATAAAAGCGGCTGGTCCTAGGATCAGCGCGTAAAGAACTTTCAGCCCATGGGGAATGAAAACATAGCTTACACTGGAAACGTATGGATCGGACCGAAGCGCCAGTTCAGTCGGATAGACAACGTAGATCTGTAAAAAATATGCGGCAAAAATAAAAAGGAGATATGTAAAAAATGTTTGTTTTTTCATGATTAAATCCAATCCCCTTAATTATCTGTTTATAATAACTTTGTTGAAACCTGTTTGCAAACGCAAGGCAGGCCGGAGGATCGAAATTGCCAGTGCCCGGAGATGTTATGAGCAGTTTAATTTTACTGCCCCTGGTCTTGCTCAAATCCAGTCCAAGAATATCAGGAGCATTATCATGGGCGCTTGCCCTGGCAATTCTGTATTTAAGCCTGACGCCTCTTTCTGATCTCCCGGAGGTGGCTGGAGGGGATAAAACCCATCATCTCATCGCGTATGCCGCGCTGGCTTTTCCGAATGCGCTGGCACGGCCGCAGAAGATCGTTTTCTTTGCGGTGATCTATGCCTGTTTTGGCGGAGGTATAGAACTGATACAGCCTTTTGCGAACAGATACGCATCCTGGCTTGATTTTGCGGCCAATCTGGGCGGGATTTTCATCGGCTCGTATGGCGGAATTCTTGCCGGCAGATATCTCAACCGAAAAGTTTCTGACGATAAGCATCCCAGCGTATCATAGCATCACTGAATTTCATCAACTGGATGGAGATCTCAAGAGAAGATAAAACCCCATACCAGACGAACACCCAGAATAAACAGGGCGGTATGGGCGAGGTGATAAAACACACGGTCATTGATACGTTGATTGAGCCATTTGCCAAGAACCACCCCCACCGGGATAACGGGTATCAGCAGGGCGGAAAGAAGGATGGTGGCCGGAGTAAACAGCCCCAGATCCATGAAAAACGGAAGTTTGGCCACGTTGATTGTCAGGAAATACCATGCGCTTGTACCCACGACCAGATAGCGATGCAGTCTCATGGGGAGGAGAAATACCTGCATCGGAATACCGCCGGTCAGGGAAATGAAGGAGGAGAAGCCGGAAAGGCTGCACCATATTCCGGCGCGGGGAACAAGACGGCTTCGCATCACGCGCTTTTCCTTCAGCGGCTGGGCTGTTGAGGCAGGATATTTCCATCTTGCCCAGTATCTCCCGCCTGTGATCAGCGCCACCAGCCCGATCAACATCTTGAGCATTGCATCATCAATAAAACTGATAAGGAAATAGCCGAGGATCTGGCCGATAATGGCAAACAGCACCATCCAGAAAAGAAGCCGCCAGTAGCAATAGCCACGCCAGATCCAGATCGTCCATATGTCTGTCAGAAGATAAAGGGGGAGCAGGATGGCAAGCGTCTCCCTTGGCGGCAACACCAACAGCATCAGTGGTGCACAGAGCGAGGCTATTGCCCCGCCAAAACCGGATTTGGCAATGGCCATCAGCAAAACCGAGCCAACAGACACCCCCCAGAACATTAACGCGGAAGCTTCTACAAAAGGAGGTGGCGTGAGATATGTGAGGAGGTGATTGCCAGTCATGGCCGGATATGCTCAAGCGAAGATAATTAAAACAAGAAAGCCCTGATGGATAACGGTCAGATACAAATTATGTTTCATCCTTCAGGATATGAAGGATAAAGTATAGCAGAATAATGCGCGGATGCCTCAAAACTTGCATAAACCGGGGGGATGGCTCTATGCCCCGCTTGACCAAATGCCTGAATACAGGCGTAATGAACGACTGATTTAACCCTTGCGGTGAATATTCTTAATGACCGGAACAAAAACACATCTGACAAGCACTCATTGGGGAAGTTATCATGCGGTGACAGAGGCCGGTCACCTTAAAGACATGATCCCTTTTGACCGGGACGGAGACCCTTCTCCCATCGGAAAGGGTATTATTGACGTCATTGACGACCCGTTACGCATCACAAGACCAATGGTCCGGCGCGGCTGGCTTGAAGGCAGGGGCGGCAAAAGAACCGGCCGCCGTGGCGAGGATTCATTTGTTTCGCTCGGCTGGGATGAGGCGATTGCCCTTGCCGGTGATGAGTTGCAACGAATTATCAGCCAGCACGGAAATTCAGCCATATATGCCGGCTCCTACGGTTGGGCCAGCGCAGGAAGATTCCATCATGCGCAAAGCCAGATCCATCGCTTCCTCAATACCATCGGAGGATATACCCGCTCGGTAAACACCTATAGTTTTGCCGCGGCTGAGATCATATTTCCTCACGTACTCGGGGATTTCCGCTCCTTTGTCTATAAGCAGACGAGCTGGGCTTCTATTATCGAGCATTGCGATCTCTTTGTCGCTTTTGGTGGCATACCCCTCAAAAATGCCCAGATCGGTCAGGGCGGTATCGGAGAGCACCGGCAGAAACAGTGGATGCTCAAAGCCCGTGAGAGCGGGGTTGAATTCATCAATGTCTCTCCGATGAAAAGCGATATCCTTGCCGATGTCTCAGCAGACTGGCTGGCGGTGCGACCTAACAGCGACACTGCCCTGATGCTCGCACTTTGCCATGTTCTCATTGAGGAAAATCTCCATGACCGGAGCTTTCTTGATCAGTACACCGCCGGGTTTGATAAGGTCGAGGCCTATATCATGGGAAGAGCCGACGGGGTGAAGAAAACCCCCGAATGGGCCGCTGGGATCTGCGATATTTCCGCCGATGCCATCCGCCATCTTGCCCGTCGGATGGCCGTGGGCCGGACCATGATTTCCATGAGCTGGTCTCTCTCACGGCAGGCACATGGCGAGCAGCCTCTCTGGGCTGGGGTGACGCTGGCCGCCCTGCTGGGTCAGATTGGTCTTCCCGGCGGCGGCTTCGGCTTTGGTTATGCTGCCGTGCAGACGGTTGGCAATGGTGTCAGTGACTACAGCATGACAGCCCTTCCTCAGGGCAGGAACAAGGTGGACGGCTTTATTCCGGTTGCCCGCATCACGGATATGCTGCTCAGCCCGGGCGGGAGCTTTCAATTCAACGGGCAGGACCTGACCTATCCTGATATCCGGCTGATCTACTGGGCTGGCGGCAATCCTTTCCATCATCATCAGGACCTGAACAGGCTCAAAGAAGCCTGGCAAAAGCCGGATACGGTTATTGTGCATGAATGGTGCTGGAATGCCCTTGCCAAACATGCGGATATTATCCTGCCCTGCACCACCAGCCTTGAGCGGCAGGATATCGCCATGTCTCCGCGGGATAATTACGTGATATCCATGGAGAAAGCCATCGATCCTGTCGGCGAAAGTGCCGATGATTATGAAATTCTTGCCCGGCTGAGCCGTCACCTCGGGGTTGAGGGGGGTTTTACCGAAGGCCGTACGAGTGAGGAATGGCAACAATATCTCTATGAGACAAGCCGGGAGAAAATGCAGGATGAGGGGTATGATCTTCCCGGCTATGAAGAGCTGCGCCAAAAAGGCTGGTTCCAGATCGAAACCCGCGTGAACCAGACCATCCTTTTTGAAGACTTTCGGAAAGATCCGGAAAAATTTCCCCTTAAAACACCAAGCGGCAGGATTGAACTTTATTCACCCACAATAGCCGGTTTCGGTTACGCGGATTGCCCGCCCCATGCCAGCTGGCTGGAGCCTCCGGAATGGATCGGGGGTAAAACCCGGGCCCATCCTTTGCATCTGATCTGCAACCAGCCCAAAACCAAACTCCACTCACAACTGGATCATGGCAGTATCAGCCGTAAGGGAAAAATCAACGGGCATGAAATGATGGTCATTCATCCGCTTGATGCGTCTGCCCGCGGCATTGAGGACGGAGATATCGTGCGGGTCTATAATGACAGGGGAGCTTGTCTTTGTGGCGCATCTGTTTCTGAGGTTATGAAGCCCGGGGTGATCCTCATTCCCACAGGGGCCTGGTTTGACCCCGGAAATGGTGGCGGCAATATAGCAGAAATCAGCTGCAAGCATGGCAACCCCAATGTGCTTACCCCTGACAGGGGAACATCCCGGCTGGGGCAGGGGCCGGCCGCCCATTCCTGCCTTGTTGAGGTTGAGCGCTGGGCGGGAGGCAAGGTCGATATTTCCGCATTCGAGCCGCCCGTGATCATCTCCCCGCCGAAATCGAAATAATGTAAAGGATGATCTGCTTACATCATGGGGATGATGCATGCGTGTTGAAGTCTTGAATTCTTATTACGGGATATTTTTTAGAGGAGTGTAATTATGTCACGATATGTGATTGATCTGCCGGAGCAACCTTTTCTGCCTGTCGAGGGAAGCGATGCTGTCTTTCCCATAAGGCGGATATACTGCATCGGCCGTAATTACGCGGCGCATACCATAGAAATGGGAGGGGATCCGGACAGGGAAGATCCTTTTTTCTTTCAGAAAAATGCCCAGAACGCCGATATTTCAGGTGAGTTTCCCTACCCGCCCGAGTCAAGCGATGTGCACCATGAGGTTGAAATGGTGGTGGCACTCAAGAGCGGTGCTGCCAATATCAGGGTCGATGACGCGCTGGAACATGTCTATGGTTATGGTCTGGGGATTGACATGACCCGGCGTGATCTGCAGAGCGTTGCCAAAGAACAGCGCCGGCCATGGGAGCCTGGCAAGGCGTTTGAACGATCAGCTCCGATGAGCGGGATCATCCCGGCCTCCCGCATCGGGCATCCGGACAGGGGGCGGATTTCCTTAAGCATCAATGGTGATCTCCGCCAGGAAGGTGATCTGGGACAGATGATATGGAAAGTGCCGGAAATGATTTCATATCTGTCCCGGTTTTATGATATTGCCGCCGGGGATATCATCATGTCGGGCACGCCGTCAGGTGTCGGCCCGGTATCGAGGGGAGACGACATCAAAGCGGATCTTGAAGGGGTCACAAGCCTCACCGTGAAGGTCATATGATTTTTAGCGGGGCTGTCTTATTTCCCTTCAGGGCATCGGTTGCCCTGGCAGGCGCGTTCAGATCTGGTGTTGATCAGCCCAGCGTCCCGTCCATAACGTAGCGCAGGATTCGGGCTATCTCATCAGGTGTTTCAACCACCGCAAGCGCGGCCGCATCAACTTCCTTGAGGGCATGCTGGTGATCTGCCCCGTGCATGATTATAAGTGATTTGCCAAGGGCAGAGGCGTATCCGGCATCGAAGGCGGCGTTCCATTGCTTGTATTTATCGCCAAATCGCACGATCACGATATCCGCATCAGCTATGCCTTTGCGGGTGCGAATGGCATTGAGTTTCGCGCCTTTATGGTCATGCCAGAATTTATCTGCCTCCTGGCCCAGTATCTCAACGCCGCAGTCATCACTTGCGGCATGGTCGGTCACCGGCGATGAAAAAGAGATATCCATTCCCTTGCAACGTGAAATAATCTGCTCACGCCAATCGGTATGAATTTCACCGGAAAGATATATTTTAAGTGCCATTTTCTGTCTCATTTCAATCTGGGAACAACATGTCGCTGACTTTTACTTCTTCAGGATGCCGTGATTATCACCGCCACCGCAACAGATTAATTTCACCTGGGTTAGATCAATGCTGAACACGCACGGGCATTGGCGGTGATGGTATCAAAGTCACCGGCCGCCAGCATCTCTTTTGGTGCCACCCAGGACCCCCTGGGGGTTATCTTGTCGGCAGGTGATAGTCTGACCTGGCTTTCTGAAGTGACGGCACAGCCCCTGCCTCAACTGCTGGCACAGATCAATGATGAGGATCGTCATAAAATCTGGCCGATATTCCACCCTTATCTGAGTGGCGAGCGTACGCCCCATAACATAGCTGAGCCGCGAGGCGGTTTTTTCGGACTTTCAAGGGCTGATAACGCCGGAGATCTGACGCGGTCTGTCCTGCAGGGGGTCAGCTTTGCTATCGCTGATGCAATGGATGTTCTGGATGACAGCGATGGCAAGCCAAAGAGGATCATCGCCACCGGAGGCGGGGCAAAGAACAGCTATTGGCTGAGCCTGATCGCCAGTGTCACAGGTTGCCGGATCGCGGTGCCTGAAGATGCGGATGTTGGTGCGGCGCTGGGAGCGGCTCGCCTGGGGATGCTTGCGGACGGCATCCCCTTAGAAGAGGTGTGCCGAAAGCCTGCCATATCACATACTGTATGCCCGGATGACGAATTAAGACAGCACTTGCACCTTGCGCGCGAGTTAAGCCAGAAGCTGTTTGCCCTTACGGACATCCCTACTCGCTGAGTTGGGTCAGCCGCGGGTTTATGGGGATATTCATGATTGGTTTATTCACAGACAGGTGAGGGGAGCGGGAACCAGAAAGTTCTTGCCCGTTTTTCACGACAGCCTTTTTTCATAAATGAAGCGTAGCCTAACCTTCCACCGGATAACCAAACACAATCAGCACGGAATAAATTTTCCGGTTGCACAGGTTGACCGGCGGTAATTGTTCCCCGGGCTTTAAGGGAAAAGCAGATAAATCCGCATTTTCCGGAGTGCAGGTGCCGCTTGCGCCTGCCGGGGTGTATCGAGCTGACCGGCATGGTCCGTGGGTGACGTTGCCAATAGTCTTGCCGTCAGAAAGAGACCACTTTTGTCTGCCGTCACTATCCGGTTCTTCAATCGTCAGAAGTGATGCGTGTTCTTCCCCGTTTGTCACCAGGTATTTTCCCGGTGAAATCGGAAAATCAGGGGCTTTCATGATAAGTCCGTTCTCATCAAGCCACCAGTCGTCGATATCGAACCGCCACCCGGCAGGGGCAATGTTCCCCGCCTTGCGCAATACTTTGTATAAACGAAGCCAGACCCCGATCGGCCCGGGATCCACGCGCCAGATCCCCCAGGTTTCCGCGCCGGTCCCGGAAGTCGCATCCGCCGGTGCAAGGGCGGCGATATATTGGGTGCGCACAGGGCGATATTTTATTTGGGCAAAAGCCGGGGCTGCAATGACGGACCCCAAAAAAGACAGGGTTGAAAGCAGCCATCGGCGCCGGGATATGTTTTCAGGTTTCTTCATCCGTACCTACCACCAATTCGGAGATCCAAAGGCAGAAAAGAGAGGCTTGCATCAAAGCAAAAAACCAACTTTTCCGCCTGTATCGTTTAAAAGTTTTGCCGGTCAGAAATTTAATTACAAAATTGACAGCCAACAATAATAGATATGGGTGAAAACAACAAAACCGCAAGTGAGGCAATTCAATATATCAGCCTATGATATGATGGGGAAAGTGGTGCTGGCGGTTATTTATCTGGTTTTAAATCAGTGTTTCAAGAACCCCCTGCCGGTCAGAAATTTTTTCATAAATGGCCGGTTTTCTTTTGACAGAATTCCAGCCATCTGTTCGGACCAGCTCTGTTGTTTTTTATTTTTTGTTCTGTTTTTATAATAATTCAGCATGTCTTCATCGTATGAAGAAATATCCCTGAAATCATTTTTGTCCTGATAGACATCCTCTTTCAAAAATACATCGAGAGGTAATCTCGGCTTCACTTCAGGGTCTTCATCCGGATATCCGATACACATGCCAAAGACAGGATAAGTATGATCTGGCAGTTCCAGTAATTCGGAAGTTTTGAATGGATCGTTTCTTATCGCCCCGATATAGCAGATGCCCAAGCCAAGGGATTCGGCCGCAATTGCCGTGCTTTGAGCTACAATCGCTGTATCTACAGTTGCTATGATGAATTGTTCTGTCAGCCCTTCCACAGGCGTTGTATTGTGATGCCTGCAACAGCGGAATGATCGGCTCAGGTCGGCACAAAAAATCAAAAATTCAGGTGCCTCCTCTATGTAGGCCTGATCACCTGCTAATTTTCTCAAGGCTTTGCGCTTTGTTACGTCTTTGATGCGAATTATGGTGCAGGCCTGAATAAAGCTGGAACTTGCTGATGCCTGAGCTGCCAGTATGATGTTTTCGAGCACGTGATCTTCGATTGCATCCGGCTTGAACTTTCTAATTGAACGGTGCTTTTTCAATACATCCAGGACATCCATTTTCAGACCTCAAAATTTGCAAAGTTAAGAGAGTCTAGCATACCAAGCTCAGTCAGTATTTATCAAAAACTCTTGGCTCTCTATTTGCCGGGTCTTGAGCAGATCCCGCCCCCGCAACCTTAAGAAGGCTGAAGGGTTAAAACTATTTTCAGTCAAAATTAAATGAATATATCCGAATTGTTAGATCACCATCCGGGAGCCACTTGCCGTAGTGTGATGCCGGCATGAAAATTATTGTTCCAAAACGCTCAAAACAGGTTCAATGTCGTGGTGAGAATTTTTTACAAAGTAGTTTTTAATGAACATCACCCATAATGCCAAAGGCGTCATCTTTATGATGGCCAGTATGTTCGGTTTTGTTGTTAACGACACCTTTATGAAATCACTTTTCATAAATTATCCACTTATCGAAATCATCTTTCTGAGAGCGCTGTTCTGCCTGCTGCTTCTTATGCTCGTTATGAAATTCAAGAGAGTTTCCATCGTCAAGTATTCCCGTACCAGTTGGAACCTTATGTTGCTGAGAGGGTTTGCCGAGGTGATGGCAACACTATCTTTCCTCTATGCCTTAAAGCATCTCCCATTACCGAACGTAACGGCAATCATTCAGATACTGCCACTTACCGTGACGATGGCGGCAGCGTTGTTTTTGAATGAAAGCGTGGGCTTCAGAAGATGGACAGCCATTATCATTGGTTTCATAGGCGTGTTGATCGTTATAAAGCCCGGAACAGAGGGTTTCTCGGGTTATTCCTATTACGCTGTTCTGTCGGTTGTCTTCGTGACCATGAGAGAGGTTGTGACCCGCAAGCTTCCGGATGAGGTTCCTGCGATCACGGCAACCTTCATCACGGCTTTGGGCGTTACTATCATGTCGGCTATTGCCCTGCCGTTCATCACACTGAAAGCCCTTGATGCAAGCGCAGTAATTTTTGTCTGTTCGGCCGGCATTGCGATTTTCTTCGGCTATCTGTTCAGCATAAAGGCCATGCGTGTCGGCGAGATCAGTCTGGTGTCTCAATTCAGATATACGGGGATGATTTGGGCGATACTTCTGGGCTATGTGATCTTTAACGATATTCCCGCCCCGAACACTATCATCGGTGTGTTCATCATCGTTGCATCAGGTTTATACGCCTTCCATCGAAAGAGAATCAAAGACGCGGTCTGACAAAGTCACCTGATCCAAATTTAATTGGTATATTCAGAAAAAGATCAGCCCTCATTTTTATCTTCCCCTTGCCGGCCGGTAAGCCAGATGGCCGCAATCATGGCCAGCATCGAGAAAAGAACCCAAAGGGTATGACGTTCCCCGAACAGCACAATACCAAACACCACTCCTGCAACCAGCGAGATAAACCCCGCCATGCTGGTAAAGATCGGCCCTCCGGCCTTGAGTACATAGAAATAGAGCCAGATCGATATAATGCTAAGCAGAAGATAGCCGCCAAGAACCACCGGCATGACATAGCCATGGAATGGCAGCGGTTCGAACCCATAAACGAGCAATGCAAACGGGACCAGAACAATAAATCCAGCGACGGTTTCCCCCGTGGCCAGTTGCCATGTATCTTCCCCATGGGGCCAGAATTTCGATACCATATTGTGATAAAGCCCGTAACAACAGGCGACCAGCAGGGCCAGGATGAAGCCTTTCCGGGCCTCTTCCGGCCTTGGCATAATCATATCCTCGCTCAACATCAATGGCATGAGGGCAAGGGTTCCCACCAGTACACCGACAAGTTTGCGATAATTTTTTTCTTCCGTCCGCATAACAAAGGCCAGCATCACCGTCACAAGGGGTGTCATAGACACGAAAATAGTGAGCAATCCGGCACCAATGATCGGCGCGGCCTGCAATTCAAGCACGGCAGGGATAAAATACCCGAAGGTTACGGCCATCAGATAGAAGATCATGCTGGCCGGACGCCAGATCCGCGGAAATCGCCCTCTTCGCCAGCAGATCAGATAAAAGAAGGGCAACTCGGCCATGATGATATAGGCAACCAGCACCATCGGCGTTATTCGGGTTTCACCGGCGAAGCGGGAAAGCGAGAAAAAAGCTCCCCAGGTGATACCAAGCATCACCAGCCCCACAAGGGCCCGGAAGTCAGGTCGCCAGACAGTTGGGTTTGGCATCGGGGATGCATCCGGGGTTTCGATGATGATGGCTCCTAAATTTTCATTAAAGTTAGTTTAAATTCCGGGGCTTGTTAACCGGGTTTTGGTTGTCATACCCCATGGATAGGTGGTTTCTGCCTCTGACCTGAGAGGGCATTACCTGCAATCGCAACCAGAAGCACTATTCCGCCGACAATAGTATTCATGGTCAATATCTCACCAATAAATAACCAGACCCAAAATGGGGCTAGCACAACTTCCGCCAGCGAAAGAAGTGTTAATTCTGCGGCTTGCACGGTTCGTGACCCTAGTGTGTAAAGTACAAGGCCGGCACCAACCTGAAAGACGCCCATGCTAAGAGATATTCCGATGTCGTTTCGCGAAATAGCAAGAGATAGCGAGGTTTCAAGGCAAACCCCGGCCATGATGACAATACCGAAAAGACCGGAGAGAAAGACCACCGGCATCATATCGGTGGTCCTGCCCCGACGCAGGGTGATGGTGAAAACCGCAAAACCAAAAGCCGAGCCTATTGCCGCCAGGTTACCATAAATGGCAGCGCCGCCGAATTTATCAGCCACCATGATCAGAATGCCAAGTATTGCAACAACAATGGCAAGCCAGGTTTCCCTCCTCACTTTTTCACCAAGCACCAATTGTCCGAGAATGGCGGTCATGAATGGTGCGGATGCAAAAAGCAGCATTGCATTGCCCACTGAGGTGGCCTGAATGGAGTATATTCCGCCAGCATATGCCGCCACCAGCGATAGCGCTCCAAGTATTCCGTTTATGCCCATCCTGCTGGCGAGCGCTAACGGATTTTCTCTTCGCTTAAGATAGATGATTACGGCAAGAAAAAGGGATAAGCTTATTGAACGGAAAAAAAGTATTTGCCAGGCTTGTGCCTCTTCAATAAACCGCACCCCGAGACCGACGGTAGACCAAAGCACTCCCGCCAAAAAGACAAGAGCCATTCCACTCCGGTGCGAGGGTGATTGGTTGTGCATCTGGCTGAAATCCAATTAATCTCATATTAGCTAATATAGATGCATTAATTTATTAATTAGGGAACACATAATTTTACTCCGCAGTTTCAATGACCAAAATTTGAGATCGGATGAGTTTCAGAGTTTTTGATTTCCAGCAGAGATTTGATTTGTGGGGTCTTGAATACATCCTGCCCCCAGCAATCAATCAATCACTTAAGTTTAGTCCTGAGCCAGCAGATCATCCAAGGTGGTCTTGATGCCATGTTGACTGGCAAAGGATAACAATCGCTCCAAGGTGTCACTGGCCAGAAGCAGTCCTTGGGATACCGCGTTGAGACTGTGGCGTTCTTCTTTCTCGCCGGGGTAAGAAATTTCGGACACACCTTCGGCTTTCTGACTGCTTTTCCAGTTGTTAATCATGGCCCCCATATCTTCTTTGAAAGCGTCGACACTGCGCAGTTTGGCGATGTCAATCGCCATCAAAAAATGCCCCACCCCACTTGCCTTATCCGGGACATAAGGCCCATGAACGGCTTGCCCGAAGGCCCCGCCTGAGAGCACACCTGATAAAACATCCATCATCGCTGAGAGGGCAAATCCTTTATGACCAGCCATTGGCATGAGGGTGCCCAAAATAGCCTCTGCCGGATCTGTAGTCGCTTTGCCCTGAGGCGATAACGCCCAGTGATCGGGGATGGCTTCCTGCTTTTCCCCGGCAAGATAGATTTTACCGCGCGCCACAGCCGTATGAGCGATATCCACAATAAAGGGCGCAGAAAACGGCGTTGGTGCCGCCCAACTTTGGGGATTGTTGCCCACCATCTTTTCACGACCACCAAAGGCGGCCATGGCGGGGCTGGCGTTGGTGGCAAGAAAACCGATCATATTCTTCTCAGCAAGCATTTTAGTGAAATACATAGCGGTGCCAAAATGACCAGACCTGCGGATGCTCACGCAGGCGACGCCATATTGGAGCGCTCTTGCCGCGGCCAGGTGAACCGCTTCACGGGTGATGAATTGACCCACACCATTATGGCCATCCAAGGCCAGCAGCGGGCCGGTATCAATGGTGATTTCAGGATCAGTATTGATATCGATCACATTATTTTGAATGCGCTCTGCGTACCATGTGGTGCGCAACACCCCATGGGAAGAGTGCCCCCACAGATCAGCCATGACCAAACTGTCACTCAGCAAAGACGCTTTGTCTTCGCTTAGACCAAGGGCGCGATAGATGCCGGTCACGAGACGACGCAAGGCCAGGTGATTGATCCGCATCATCATGGCCCTAAATCCAACTCTTCCAACAAGACCGCAAAAGAGGCGCCATGCATATCGCTATCCTCTGCCGTGCCTTGAATGTGAGGGCGAGGCAGGCTGAATTTAATAACCTGGAGCGACGCGATATCAAAACGCGAAATCTGGCTGAGATCGGTTTGAAACAATCGGGCGACGGTATCGGTATCTAATCGCGTTTGGATGTCCTGAAAATTCTTATCATCAAAACAAAAGATATCGATGGTCAGCCAGAACGGGCCTGCATTTTTTGATCTGATTTTTTTGACCTCTTGCCCTAAGACCATGATTTAACTTTCCGTGATCTCAAGCGTGAAACCATCCATAGGATCGTCAACAGCCATGACGTGATTGAGGCAAAATTCATACAAAGCCCCTTTGTTCATTTCCGGGGGCGAAAACGGAAAGGCAAAGGTCGGCATTGGTTCGTGGGGTGTGAGCGGTAAATGCAGAAGATCAGGATTGAGCAGTTTTGCCGCTTCTTGCGAACGGCTTTGATCGTGGCTTGTGAAAATAGCCATGACGCCGAATTCCACGGCATCATGACGGCGTTGTTCAAGAGCACCTAAGGTCGCGTTTTGCCCGATGATGCGTAATTCAAGCGATACATCACTGATCCCGTTTTTCAGGGCTTTCTGCGCAAAAGACTTTTTCAGGGCATCGACCCAAGCATCGATATGTCGGCAATAATGCTGATCACGAACCATGACGAGTGAAACGGTCTGGAATCCGGCACAGCGCGCCGCTTCAAGTTTAACTTGGTAGGGTGTTGTGTCATGCCAGATGCTCCCTTCCACCCGCACCGATTTATCATCGATTGATCGGTATTGCGCTGCCTCAACATCAAGATATCCGCCCGGCTCGTAAAGGATATAAGGGTTGGCGTTCTCATAAAGCATATGCGCGGATACCGTATATGGGGTGGCCTTTGCGTCATCTGCCATCGGGGTGATGACAAAACCCTGATCATCAAAGTGCATCAACACCACGCCAGAATTCGGGTTGGTCGTGGCCAGAGCGCCGCATTCGGCAATTTTAGCACCGTGCCAGGCCGCGCCTTTATGACATCCCCTGGCGATGGGCAAGGCGGCGATCAGCGCCGTGTCGGTGGTGCGTCCAGCAATGATAACATCGGCACCGGTATTCAGCGCGGCCTGTATTTGCTCGACCCCGGCGAGGGCTACTATATTTGTGGTCTCGCGAATGGTTTCAGCGGTAACTGTTGGCGCATGCTCAAGGGGGGTGATGGCGCCGCGTTCGAGCGCCCGAAGGATCGTGTCCTGATCCTGGCCTGATTTAAGGGTGGCAATTTTCAGATGTTCGCCGCGCTCCCGGGCTATTTCAAGGGTCAGATCAAGCATCCAGTCCACGGCGGTATCCGCGCCGCAGGTGCCGGCAGAACCGATGAGCAAAGGCACATTTGCCCTGGCTCGGGCGTCCATCAGTTCAGCCCAATCCGTTTTGGTGGCACTGCGCGAATATTTGCTGGTGCCGGTGCCAAGATAAAAAGGGCCGCTATCGGTGGACCCTCCATCAATGGCAATCAAATCAGGCTTTTCCAACAGACCAGCATCAAGTGCAACGCGATCATATGGGATACCCAGCGCTCCGGCAGGAACAAGGATTTTAACAATTTCATTCTTGCGCATTCAATAACTGCCCTATACCGTCTTACTATAATATCTATCATCAGATAGTACATAAAAATGAAATGGCTCTTGGAGATTTGCATGACCATATTGCCCATTTCAATGTTTGGAGGAAATGACAATGAACATCTTTTCAAATTCAGCATTTGCGGCTGTTTTTAGCATTGGCTTGATCAGCCAAAGCTTTGCCGCAGAATGTATTGCCCCGGCAAACCCCGGGGGTGGCTGGGATTTTACCTGCCGTTCGATCACCAAGATTATGAGCGACATTGGCGCCTATGACGGGTCCATTCAAGTGACCAATATGGCTGGCGGCGGCGGCGGTCTTGCCTTTACCCATGTGGTCAATGAACGCAATTCTGACGATGATCTGATTGTTGCGGCGTCGACTGCGACCGCGACCCGTCTGGCGCAGAATGCGTATTCCGGCATGACCGCTGATCAGGTGCGTTTCCTTGGTGCCATTGGCGCTGACCCGGGGGTGATTGTGGTTGCGGCCGATTCACCTTACAAAAACCTGAATGACCTGCTTGATGCCGTGATTGCGGATCCATCCAAGCATGCTTTTGCCGGCGGTTCTGCGGCTGGTGGTTATGACCATCTGAAGGTATTGATGGCGCTGAAGCGCAAAGGCTTCACCGATATTAAAAAAGTGAAATACATTGGCGTTGATGGTGATGCCGATGCAATCACGCAAACCGTAGGCGGCTTTACGGCGGCCATGACGGGTGATATTTCAGGCGTTGTTGGTTTTATCAAATCAGGTGATGTGCGGGTCCTGGCTTCGTTCACCGAAGAACGTATCCCCGGCTTTGAAGATATCCCAACCGCAAAAGAGCAGGGAATTGATGTGATTGCCGTGAACTGGCGTGGTCTCTACACCCCTAAAGGCGCTTCAGAAGCTTCCTATAAAAAATGGACAGAAGCCCTTCGTAAGGTCGGCGCATCACCGGAATGGAAAGAAGCCATGATGGCCAATGGTCTGGCTCCCTTCAACAAAGTTGGTCCCGATTTCCAGTCCTATGTTGATGAGGTGATTGCTGAAGTTCGCGCGATGTCAACTGAGCTCGGCGTCATGAAATAATGTCAGATCGTCTGACAGGATTTATCATTATTGTAGTAGCACTCGCCTTTTTTGCGGGTGCTACTCAACTTGAAGCGCCTTTTTTCGCTGATCCATTGGGGCCAAAAGCGTTTCCGATGATGATCGCATCGGTCGCATTGATCGCCGGGATGGTGATGGTGCTTCGCCCTGATGAGCCGCCACAATGGCCGGAATTGGCCACGATTGCGCGGCTGGCCTTGGCGACCCTCATCCTTGTTTTTTACGCGTACAGCCTGAAACCGCTCGGATTTCTGTTATCCACGGCGGTAGCGGCGGCGGCCTTGTCTTATCAAATCAACCCCCATGCGGTTCGATCAATTTTAACAGGGGCGGCCTTGTCGATCGGGCTGTTTTTCATTTTCAAATTCGCGTTGGGCCTTAGCCTGTTTGCTTTTCCGCGCGGCCTGGTAGGGTGAGTTCATGATGGAGTTGCTGGCCAATCTTGAATTAGGGTTTTCGGTGGCCCTGAGCCCGTCAACGTTGATGCTGGCCATGATCGGATGCGTGCTCGGCACCATCATTGGTGCCTTGCCCG
>Ga0181591_10002479_pt1 | contig 15888 bp, 10 predicted proteins | sample 071ome_33_FD_133757 | JGI IMG/M metagenome (GOLD analysis project Ga0181591, IMG submission 133757) | Coastal salt marsh microbial communities from the Groves Creek Marsh, Skidaway Island, Georgia - 071412AT metaG (megahit assembly) | ecosystem: Environmental > Aquatic > Marine > Intertidal...
AATCCAAAGCTAACATCACTAACTGTAAATGCTGTGCAATCTAATGTTCTAGATATTATTAATAATTATTTTACTAATAATACTGGTGGATTTGACCAGGCATTTAGACGTTCTAATCTTTTAACACTTATTGATGAATCAAATCCAGCTATTTTATCATCGAGAGCTGAAGTTAAGATGCAGCAAAGATTTATTCCAACTGCTCCATCAATTGCTAATACAATACAGACACTGACTAACTTTACAATTCCTACAGCAGAATTAAATGAGGCAATTAGATTAGTTAATGATAAAAACTTTAATAGTGCAGCCTCTCTCATCTCTAAATATTCTACTAGCTCTTATACAGCAATCAGAACTAGTATTAGTAGTATCGCAAATGAAAATAGGTTTACATTAAGATTCCCTGTTGCTATTGCTGCACCTGATGATGTGAATCTTAGAGTTACTAGTTCTTCATTTATATATGAAGGTGTATCATGCAGAATACAAAACGCGTTAAGTAGTAACAAACTGCAAATTATTGCAAATGGTTCTAATGATGTTATTGTTGATAATATTGGTAACTATGATGCTACATCAGGTAGAATAACACTTACTTATTTTACACCTTCATCAATTGTTGGTTCAGTAAATTATATTAAATTGTCAGTAGTACCAGCAAATCAAAGTTCTATTGCTCCAGTCAGAAATAATATATTAGTTTATGATCCTGATGTATCAGCAGCTAACGCAATTATAACAGCAGCGAATGATTAATGTCACAATTAGATAAAACACTCAGAGATAATAATAGACGAGATTTGAATCTTCAGCGATCTGAAGTTACTAGAGTATTGCCTGAGCACTTTATTGATGAATATCCAAATATTATTGCTTTACTAGAAGCTTATTACGCATGGATGGAAGAAACAGGTAATCCAGACCAACAGGTAAGAGATTTATATCGCTCGAGAGATTTAACACAGGTTGATACTGAACTATTACAATATATTGAAGATGAAATTCTTTTAGGTCAAGCTTACTTTGGTGGATTTATCAATAAGCGTGAAGCTTCAAAGTTTTCTAATATTCTTTACAGATCTAAAGGTACTCGATATAGTATTCAGCAGTTCTTTAGAGCTTTCTTTGGTTCTGATCCAGAAGTTATCTATCCAAAAGAACAAGTGTTTAAAATAGGTCCATTAATTGATTACTCATTAGACAGCAGTAATGCTGCAGGTGAACAACATGTAACTCAAGCATCGAAAATTGGTGCCGAATCTCAAAGATTTTTAACAGACGATAAACTATATCAAGTATTATCCATTCTTATTAAATCTGATATACCAATTGACACTTGGAGAGAGGTATATAAATTGTTTGTTCATCCTGCTGGTATGTATCTTGCAGGACAAGTACAAATTGAGGCTGTAAATAATGCGATATCAACAGCAATGCCAGAGATTGTTAGGGTTGTTACTACATCTGTTGTTACAACTGGTGTTGCTACTGAAGATGCTACAATACAGCCATCTTCAGATATTACAGGATTGATTGATAGTGCTGAAACAACATATCGCACAGATCTACTACCATTTGATTCTGATATGTCAATTACTGAACTAAGCAGCTATCCAAGCATTCTTGCTGCTTCTTCACCGTCTCTTCCAACAATGGATGACAATGATTCAGATGGTCACTCAGTCACTATGGATACTATTAGAAGACAACAAACTTTGGATCAGGATTGGTATGATTCAATTGGAACATACTAAAAACTATTATAAATACTCTTAAGTAAATTGAGGAAACCCTATGGCAAGGCAAATTATTAATACCGGCTCAACTGCCAATGATGGAACAGGTGATACACTTCGTACAGCTGGTACTAAAATTAATGAGAATTTTGTAGAATTGTACTCCCAATTTGGTGGAGGTGATTCTGGTACATCTCTTACAACATCTGTTCGTTTACGTGACAGTGGTTTAGAGTTTGTAGGTGTTACAAACAATACAGTTCTTACGCATACTGAAGGTGATTCTAAACTAGTGTTTACTTTGCCTGATTCCTCTGGAGAAGTTACAGTTAATAGCGCTACCCAAACACTCACAAATAAAACATTGGATAGTGCGACTCTTAATAATCCAATCTTTAATGGATTGATTATATCTGATGCTGATGCAAGTCATAATTATGAATTTAAACCTGCTAACTTATCAACAAAAGATATAAATGTCAACTTACCGCTTCTTGCTGATAGTGATACACTTACATTTAATGCTCAGACACAAACACTCACAAATAAGACATTAACATCACCAAAGATTAATACTTCGCTTTTAGATGTTAACGGTGCTGAACTTCTTAAAGTTACTGCAACCAGTTTAGCTACTAATGAATTAACATTAGCTAATGCTGCAGCTGGGGATAGACCAACAATTTCAGCTACTGGTACTGACACAAATGTAGGTATTAACATTGAACCAAAAGGAACTGGTGTGGTTCGTCTTGGTAAAGTTGCCTTTGCGAGTAAACAATTGGGTGTAGGTGACAGCGATATGTCACAAGACACATTTATTATATTAAATCCAACTGGCGCTTCTTCTTATTCTTTAGAAGACGGTACAGAAAATGGTGAATTAAAAATTCTTTTAAATCGTGGTACAGCAAATGCTACTATCACATCAAGTAGTTTTGCATTTGGTACAAGTATGACTATGGGCCAAAATGCATTAGCGCAACTAATCTGGGAGAGCGTTGAAGAAAATTGGCATTATTTGGGTACTGCTGATTCGGCCGATACTCTTATTTCAATTTCATAAATGAGAATCTAACATGGTAGCAATAATTACAGATAGAGTTAAAAATCAATTAGTAAATTCTCTTCTTACAGAGTTTGAGGATTCATCTAATCGATATTACATTGCACTTGGTGCATCAGAGGCTTGGGATAGTACTGATACTCCTCCAACACCTACTAATACTGAACGCGAAATTCGTCAGTTCAGATATAAGATGCAGTCAATTAAAGCTGTGCTAGATACTTCACTAGTTGTAACAAGATATAACTGGTCATCGGGTACAACTTATCAACAGTACAACGATAACTCAGTAGGTCAAGCCGCACGTTATTATGTTATTACAGATGAAAATAACGTTTATGTTTGTGTTCGTCAGGGTAAAGATTCAAACGGTAATGCTGTTACATCTACTGTACAACCTACTAGTACTTCTGCTACCACTTTAACAGTACTAGATGATGGTTATGTATGGAAATATTTGTATACTATTTCAGCTGGTGATGCTACTCGCTTTTTGACAGCTAACTTTATGCCCATTCAATTAATTGATTCAGCTCAACCATCAGATGCTTATTATGCCCAATACTTAGTACAACAAGCCGCAAATCCAAAACAAATCGTTGGTTACAGAGTTACTGATGCAGGTAGTGGTTTCACCTCAGCTCCTACAATTACTGTTGTAGGTAATGGTTCAGGTGCTCACGCCCGAGCGGTTATTACTTCATCAAATACCATTGGTGCTGTAGAAGTTGACGAGAGTGCGGGTGGTTTTCCATTTGGTACAGGATATGATTATGCAAACGTGACTATATCAGGCGGGGGTGGTACTGGAGCAAGTATTGTTCCTGTCTTCTCTGCTCCTAGCGGGTTAGGTGCTGATCCAACAAGAGATCTGAGAGCTAGAGCTGTAAACTTTAATGTTCTTGCTGATGGTAATGAAGAGGGTGTATTTGTAACTGGTAATGACTTTAGACAACTTGCATTACTTAAAAATCCTTTACAATATGATTCTACTGCTGCGTTTACCGGCAACACAGCTCTTGCGCTGAAACAAATGAAGTTATCTGCATCTGATAATTTCCAAGCTGATCAGACTATTACTGGTGCTTCGTCTAGTGCAAAAGCAGTTATTGATTTCTATGATGACTCAAATACAATTTGGTATCACCAAAATGAAACAACCGGATTTAAACCATTTACAGATGGTGAGATTGTGACTACTGCAACTGCTACAGCTAATAGAACTGCAGATTCAGCAAGTGTAAATCCAGGATTTGATGCTTATTCAGGTGAAATGCTCTATATAGATAATAGAAACCTTTCGGTGACAAGATCTACAGATCAGACTGAAGATGTAAAAATTATTATTCAACTTTAAGGGTAGATTATGGCTACTACAGTTTTAAAAAATACGTTTCTAAGTAACTACAAAGATGACTTTCGTGATAGTGACAACTATCATAGAATTATTTTTAATAGTGGCCGCGCTTTACAAGCTCGCGAGCTTACTCAGTTGCAAACTATTATTAATAAAGAAATTGAAAGACTGGGACGTTATCTCTTTAAAGAAAGTAGTATTATTAGCGGTAACTTAGGTACTGCTCAACTTAAAGATTTTTCTGTTTTCTTTGCTAAGTTAGACACATCGACAAATGCATTACCAACTAATTACGCATCACTTGAAAATACTTATGCTACAAACCCATTAGGCCTTAAACTTAGCATTTTAAAAGTAATACCTGCAACAGGAAGTGACCCCGCGACCATTCTTTATAGTATTGTAGATGCTAACGATCAATCACGTAATTCTGATACAAAAACGTTTATTAGCTTAGGTGCTGGTCAGGATCTATCTACAGATCTTGGCACATTAACAATTCAAACGACAAACACCGTTGCAAATCCTGCTCTTGGGCGAGCATCGATGATTAATGTTCCAAGTACAGAGGTTTTCCAATCTGGTCACTTTGTATTTGTTCCAAAACAATCACTAGTACTTTCCAAATACTCTAATGAGCCTGATGATACACTAGTTTATAAAGTAAGTGAAGAAATAGTAACAGTATCTGATGATCTTGCTCTGTACGATAATGCTGGCTCCACACCAAATTTAACTTCACCTGGTGCAGATCGTTATAGAATAAGATTAACACTAGATTTATTAAGTAATATTAATGAAGAAACAGATACATTTATTAAGCTAATTCGTATTAGAAACGGTGACATTGAGGCACTACAGTATAGTGATAACATTTTGAACCAACTTGGTGATACATTAGCTAGAAGAACTGATGATATTACTGGATCCTTTATCGCTGATGAGAAAAATAAATTCAATTTAGAAGTATTAAGTGATAGTAGCGACGATCATTTACGTTATGTGATTAAACCCGGTGTAGCATTTGTAAATGGTTATAGAATAGAAAAGAGTAATAATACTACTATTCGTGTTCCAAAACCTAGAGGAACTAATGATAAAAGAACTGTTACCACTGAAAATGTAGCAGCTAATTATGGCAACTATTTTCCTGTTACTTCATCAAACTTAAAAGGTTTAGTTTCTAAAGTTGGTGATTATAGCACAGTAAATTTATATGATAGCACTGATTTGACAGGTACACTTTTAGGTACAGCTAGAATTAGATCTATTGATAAAGTAAATAGTTCTAACTTTAGAGTTCATGTTTTTGATATCAATGTAGACTCAAACGGATCAGGCACATTAAGAGATGTTGGTACAGTAAAAAGTATTGGTTCTAATGCAGCTAACTTAGCCAATATTGATTTAATAGAAAATAGATCACAACTTATAGATCCTGATCAAACATCAATGTTGTTTAGACTACCTAGCAAATTTGCTAAGGAACTAACTGGCTCTGTAAGTTTGACAGTTGGTGATGTGTTAACAACCACAACAAATGGTGCGGGTGAAGCTGTATTTCAAACAAACGCTTCTGATGAAGATTTTGCAGATGAGGCAGAGTGGATTTTATCATATGACAGCGCTGGTGAAATTACAACGTCATTAACTATTGATAGTGGCGGTGCTGGTACTACTGAAGTCAAAATCTCGGGTTTGACAGCAAGTAAAAACGTGTCACTATTAGCTTATGTAAATACTACTGGAACAAGTATACCAAAAACTAATGATACGCACAGTGAATCAATTTCAGTAGTAAATCGTGTTGCAACTTTATCTAAAACTGATGTTCATAAAATTACTAGTGTAATCGATGATACGACAAATGAAAATATTACATATAAATTTACGCTAAATACGAAAACGAGCTCTAGTTATTATGGAGCTGACACGTTAAAACTAATTACAGGTTATACTCCACCTGCAGGAACTGTAACGGTCTCATATAGTTATTATCTACATGGATCAGGTGATTTTTATAGTGTGAATTCTTATAATGGAATAGATTATAGCACTATACCTGATTTTACTATCCAAAATACTTCTAGAAAAGAAAATTTAGCTAATGTAATTGATTTCAGATCTTCTATTAACTCTAGTGGCACATTTAATAAAAGATTGAGAATTCCTAGAAACAGAGATATTGTTTCTATTAGCGAAGTAGATTACTATACAGGCCGTATTGATCTTTTAGCTATGAATGAAAATGGTGGAATTGAAAGAGTTGCAACACAAGCTGGTGAGGCTTTTGCAAAAGCTCCTAAGATTCCAGCTGGTTATCTAGGATTAAATTACGTCTTCCTAAATCCTTATACAAAAACTAAAAATGACTATACTCGACTTGATATAGTCAATAAGGGTTACAAGATGACTGATATTCGCAATTTGGAAAAGCGAATAGATAATCTAGAAGTTATTTCTACACTCACTCTTGCAGAATTAAATACTACTAATCTTACAGTTGTTGATGAAAATGGTCTAGAAAGAATTTCGATTGGTTTGTTCGCCGATAACTTTGAAACACACAAAATGTCATTGGTGACTCCTAATCTAGACTATAAAGCTGCCTTAAAAAGATCAGAGGGCATTTTATTACCTAGAGCGTTAAAACGAGATATTAGTTTGTTTTATGACTCTGATATGTCAAATGGTACTAAGAGATATGGTGCACTTATATATCCAAAGTTTGATGAAGAAGTATTAATTGATCAGGCTGTAGCATCTTCGCCATCATTTGTAAATGGTCAACAATTAGCAAGATTTAATGGTACGTTAGAAATGATTCCAGATCATGATAACTATTATATTAGAAGAACAGTAAATAATGGAAGCGTATCTGAAGTTGCTGTAAATGGTGACCTATCAGATTACGATAATAGTACACAGTACTAATAGGAGAAACGAATGCCTTATGTAACAAGCACTGTAACAAGATCAGGTACAGAAAGTTATACTTATTATGTTACAAAGTCTAGATCAGTTTATACTGGTTTTGATGATGTAACTATTGCTAGACCTAAATTCATTTATTTTAGAGTATCTGGTTTGAGACCAAATGAACGTCATTTCTTCTTTTTTGATAATGTTAATGTTACAAACTATGTAAGTACTGATAGTGTTACAGTTGAAGATTTTTATAGTCTTTCAAAGGATGATGCAAGAAGAAATCCAGGTGAAAAATATGTAGATGAAACAGGATTTCCTGCAGCTTTAGGTGGTCCTACATCAGAAATTTATTCAGATGACACTGGAACAATTGAGGGCGTGTTCTATATGCAGAGTAATGATGCGCTATCATTCCCAGCAGGAACGAGAAACTTTACTGTTTTGGATATTAGTAAGTTTGATCCAACAAATAGTACATCACAGGCAACTCAAGAATTTACAAGTGATGGTGGCATTGAAAATTACAGAATTGATTACTATCAAGTGAAAAGAACTGGAACACGTACTGTTACATGGACTGAAACTGTTAGAACATATGTTGAACCAGAGCCAGAGCCAGAGCAACCACCTGGTCCTAGTGAACCAGATATTCCTGAAGGACCAGATACTGAAGAAGATATTCCACCAGTTGATGAAGGGAATGATTGTTCCCTGCCCCATGTTGAGCCAGATGACTTTAACAGCATTACTGTAGATACAGATAAGTACTGGAGTGCTCCTCCAGATGATGATCCGATTGATGATGGACTATTTGGAAATGGAAACGATTCTGTTGTAGACGAAGCAGTTAAAGGTGCTGTTGTAGGTGCAGCGATTGCCGCGGCCGCTGCCACGTCAGTTGTTGGTGGTGGCATTGCCGGCGCAGTTGTTGGTGTTATTGCTGCTCTCTGTTGCTTTATTATGTTAGAAGCACGTTATGGTAATGGAACTATGGACAAAGTAGTTCGTAGATACCGCGATGAAAAAATGACGGAACGAAATAGACGAGGTTATTATAAAGTGGCTGAAGTCTTAGTTCCCATGATGCGTAAGTCAAAAGCAGCTAAATGGATTGTAACTAAAACATTTGCTGACCCTCTTGTCTGTTATGGTAAATGGTATTATGGCGAAAATAAATATGGTTGGATATTTAAACCTGTAGAAAAGTTCTGGATGGGATTATTCGATACTGTAGGCGGAGAAGTACAATTCATCAGAGAAAACGGTGAAGTAGTTTAATAGGAAAAAATAATGACACAATACTTAAATCTGACACAAGTTACAAATCCAGTAGCTCAATCTATTAGGATTACCGAACCAGGTGGAGTTGTTTTAACTGGTGTTGGTCTTTATTTTTACAGTAAGCCTGCTGTAACTTCTCCTAATCTACCGGTAAATATAGAGCTTAGACCTATGACTGAGGGCGGTAATCCTTCAGGTTTGCAAGTTTATCCAGGAACGATAACAAGTAAAGCACGGGCGGATATTACAGCAGCTACTGCCTTTGATGCTACAACCGGGGAAACTAAATTTACATTTGAATCTCCTTTATATGTACCAGAAAATACTGAGATAGCGCTGGTTATTCACACTAATGCCTCCCCTGGAGATTATCAAGTTTGGACTGCTGAACTTGGTGAATTTGTTTATGGTACAACAGAAAAACGTGTAACAAATCAACCATATGTTGGTTCATTCTTTAGTTCTGCAAATGGTACTACTTGGACTCCAGAACAAAAACGTGACTTGACTTTTAAATTATATAAAGCCAAGTTTAGAAAAACAAATTCAGTAGCTAAATTTGGAGCATCTGTTCCTGCACCAGAAAAATTAACAACTAATACATTAGAAAGTAATCCATTATTTTTTACTTCAACTAGTGATAAAGTAAAGGTATTACATCCTAATCATGGTATGATGAATGGTGATACAGTTAGATTGTCTGGATTAGACTCTTCTCAATCTTACGCTGGTATGTTAGGAAGTAGTATTTTAGGAAAAAGAACAATAGCTGATCGCGATCCGTTTGGCTATACTATTACAGCTGACTCTGCTGCTGATTCAGATATTAGATCTGGCGGAAATTTAATGTTTGCCGAAGGACAACAGGTCTTTGACCAGTTTAAAGTTAATATGCCAATTAGTATTCCTGATGCATCAACCATTAAGTCATTTATTCAGTATAGATCATTTAAACCATATGGTACAACAGATGCTGCGTATAAAGTGACAACAAAAAACTTTGATTTGAACAGATGGCAAACGCCTCATAGACCGGGTGTAATTGGTAATAGATTCCAAGATTCTGATAAAAACCTTTATAGAGGGTCTATGAAAATTGGCGTTAATATGAATACATTAAATCAGAACACAGCTCCTTATATTAATTTAAATGCCTCATCAGTTTCAACTCTACACCATTTAATTGATAACTCAGATTCTGCAGGAGCATTTGCAGGTGCCACAGGTTATGATAGCGACGGATCGAACGGATTTAATATTATTAACACAATTCCATTTATTCCTGAAACCGCACCATTTGCTGCATCTGCTTTGGCTAGACATATTACTAAAGTTGTGACACTACAAGAAAAAGCTACATCAATGAAAGTATTTGTTGATGCCTTTAGACCTAGTCAGACTGGATTTAGCGTATGGTATAGAACTGCAATTTCAAATGACCAAACACCAATTGGTGAAATTGAATGGACAAAGTTTAATACAAATCAAACAACTGCGAATAGATCTAACTATGATGACATGGCAACGAATGATACGTTTGCATTTAAAGAATATTTCTTTACTCAATTTGATTTGCCTGAGTTTGATCAGTTCCAAGTTAAAATTGTTATGAACTCTCAAATTACTACAAAGGTTCCTATGTTCAAAAACCTTAGAATCATATCAACAATCTAGGTGAGTTATGTCTAAATTTATGAAGGTTGAAAGTTATCCAGATTTAGTAAGGGATCTTGAAACAGGTGCTCTAATTAACATAAATAGTAACAAAATAAAAGCAGCTAAAGAACGGCTTGAAAAGTTAAAAACAAAAGATGAAGAGATTGAACAGCTAAAGGATGATGTTAGTGAAATTAAAAACATGCTGCAACAACTGTTAGAGAAGAATTCAAATGGCTAAGATACCACCAGTAAATTTAAGTTCGACGTTTAATACATTTAGAACTAGTTTTAACAGACTAGTTGACTCAGTCGGCGATCTTGCGTTGTTGAATACTGATTCAACCGCTACGATAGTTGGTGCTATAAACAGTCTAGACAGTAATGTAGGCACACGAACATCACTTACAACAGCTGATACAACCGATGTAGTTTCAGCAATTAATGAATTAGATGCTGAACTTGGTACTATTACATCAGGAGCAATGGGTACAACAGCGAGTACTGTGTCGACAGCCATTGCAGAACTTGATGGTAGATTAGACTCTATTAATAATACTCAATTAAATACACAAGATCTGTATGTTCAAGGAAATGCTCAGATCGATGGTACACTGACGGTTGATGGTGTTGTTAACTTCAAAGCTGGTTCAGCTGGATCAGTTACACTTGGTGATACTAATACTGACAATGTTGTATTTAACGCTGATGTTAATTCACATATTATTCCAAATACAGATAACACTTATGACCTAGGTAGTTCTGGTCAAGAGTGGAGAAACCTATATGTAGACGGTACAGCAAATATCGATAATCTAGCTGCTGATGCTGCTACAGTAACTGGCGATCTAGATGTTCAAGGTGTCACCACTTTGGATTCTGCAACAGTCGATGGACCTTTAAGTGTTACTGGTGCATTAGATGTTACAGGAGCTTTAACATCTTCATCGAAAGCATTTACTGTTACATCAACTAAAAATCCAAGTGGTACAGATGTAAATCTTGGTGATACATTCTCTGTTGATTTAATGGACTCTGATTTAATTCAGTCTATGATCGATAGTAACTTTGGTGATTCTAGTGCAGTTTCAGGTATACCTAATAAAGTCATTGCAAATAGCAAGCTAGCTAATAACTTTATTGTAATTAATGGTGTTCAATTTGATTTAGGTGATGATAGAAGCATTGACGTTTTTGACTCTGGTAGTACTATTCCACTCATTAAATCTGTTATGAAATCGGTAGAGTCTACTGGTATTGCTTATGACTCTGCAAGAGGTGAGTTTAGCCTTGCATCTATTCCTAATTCTAGTATAACAAATTCAACATTCTCTGTAAATGGTGTATCTGGTAATCTTGGTTCTAATATTACGGTTGATATTGTTGATTCAGCTGAAGTTATTGAACTTGCTAGAGGTGCTGTAAGTGTAACAGATGCTGGTGGTGATGGGTCTTTAACATATAACAGTGGTACGGGTGTAATTACTTACACTGGGCCTAGTGCTGCTGATGTAAGAGCTCACATAAGTGCTGGTGAGGGTATAGACTTTGCTTCAGGCGTTATTTCTGGTGAGGATGCTACTACTACAAATAAAGGTATAGCTTCATTTAATAGTACGTCATTTAGCACATCAAGCGGTTCAGTAAGTATTAAATCTGGTGGCGTCTCAAATGCGCAACTTGCTAATAGCAGTATTACAGTTAATGGTTCTAGTGTTTCACTAGGTGGAAGTGTAGATATCGATGCTATTGACTCTGCTAGAACATTATCATTAATTGGTGGCTCATTCGATGCTTTACCATCCGATATTACAAGATCAGGTACATTAGACATCAATGCTACTGTTATTACACTTGATGCATCTAACGGCAGTTGGCTATTAAAAGATAATGGATCTACTATTTGGAATATTAGTGGTGCTAATATTACTGCTTCACAGAGTTTTAATGTCAACTCTCCAGGGTCTTTAGAGCTTAACTCAGTTACAGATCTTACATTAGATGCTTCAGCTGACATTAATTTAGATGCAGACGGTGGTCAAATCAGATTAAAAGATGGCGGAACAGCTAGAGCCCACTTTGATGTAACGCAATCTTATTTACGATTATATACAGGTACTAGTACACTAAACTCTACATGGACTGGTGATGATTTAACAGTTCAGGGTGATATTACATCTGTTTCTGATGTGAGAACAAAAGAAAACATCACAACTATTGAACATGGTCTGGAAATAGTAGAATCGCTACGTGGTGTAAGATATAATAAAATTGGAAATGTAGATAAGCATGTAGGTGTAATTGCTCAAGAAGTAGAAGAAGTTTTACCTGAAGTTGTAAAAACAGATGACGAAGGCATGAAGTCTGTTGATTATGGTAAAATGGTTGGTGTACTTATTGAAGCAATTAAGGATTTAAAAGCTGAGCTTGATGAATTGAAAAACGGAGTTTAATATGGCTTTTAAGACAGGAAGCGGTGCAACACTCAAAACAGCTATAACAGATACTAGAATAATCCAAGGTAATCTAACAGGCAGATCTGGTAGAGTTCAAGAAGTAATTAATTCTCCTAGTGTAGGCAGTCGACGATATGATCTATATTTAGAGACCGGAAATATATTCAGTGTAAATCCATATTACGCTGGAATTAACATTAACTTTGGTGGTTATGTTAATTTCTTATTTCGAAATCCAGCTTTGACTATGCCTAATAAATTTTTAGAATTTTATTTAATATGGCATAATTACCAAGATGCTGCAAATGATGCGACTGGTACATGGAATCCATCTATTAGAAGTTCTTCTGGCGAAGTTAGATTTGAAAATCAGCAATTGACGTTAAACAATTCTAATGCTGGTTTAAGGGATGGTATGACTCAAATTTTTAAATTTACAACCATTACTTCAGGTTACGGATCTGGAATATTAAATGACCCACCATCATGGTATGGATCTATATATATGAAGAACTGTCCACCTAATGTTTTTCCTGATTACTAGAGGTTATCTTTATGGCGCTGAAAATTAATAACGACATTGTTGTAAATGATGACTTACAAATACCTGTTGGTAATTCTACAAAGAATATTACAACAGGTAACTATGATAGTGCTGTTTCTGCTTTTAGTGGAGGTGGATCTATTTTAGAAACGGGCGCTGCTCATTATATAAAGCAAACGCCTCCTGCTGTCACATATTCTAGTGGTAGTTCAAACTACTTAATTTTTGACCAAAAATCAGATAGAACTAAAAATTTACCAAATAATTTTATTATGGAAATTCCTGGTAGATCAGGCGTATCTGGTTTGGGAAGAAATTTTACTCAGATAGGCTGGTACGTTCCAAACGGTTTTGGCAGTGGAAGAGAAGCTACAAAATTTGATATTAGCCCAGATGGTTTGCATTGGTATATAGGCAATGATGATGAGGAAAGAATTTTATATTACACAAATACCGTTCCTTGGGGTGTTAGTACAGTAAGTTATAGTGATGACATAAGTACAACCGCCCAATTTCGCGAATCAGCTGTAAGTGGCAGGTATACTCAACAAATTAGAATTAGTGAAGATGGATACTGGTTTTATATATTAGAAGGTAATTCCAGTAATCCATATTCACTACACCAATATAGCTTATCAACTCCTTTTGATTTAGGAACTGCAACACATGATAGTACTATAACTAATTTTCAATTTCCAGCCGTTCCAGGTGCCAACAGTTATTTGAATTCAAATTCAGTAACAAACGGCACATTTGCTGATGGCACTTTTAATCCACCTACTGGTTGGACAGTGCCTTATGGTAGTTGGGGTAACAACGGAACTCTTTTTAGTAGTGTTAATACTGGTGCAGCAGCGGAACAGACGTTTACTACTGAAATAGGTAAAGTATATATAGTTGACTTTCAGATAACGCAAAACTACTCTAGTACTACGAATGGAGTATATATTCTCAATCCAGATAGTAGTGTATTAGCTGATTACAAAGTTAGCAATTCAACAGGGTCTTTTAACTTCACCTTTACTGCTACACATACGTCACATACAATTCAACTCCAAAAGAGTTCGAATAGTGGTACTATAGCATTTGACAACATTCAAGTTACGAAATATGAATATAATCCTGACATACTATGGTTTGAATTTAGAAGAGACGGTAGAGAACTTATTGGTGGTGATAGAAATTATACAGCTATTGTATCATTAAGTGAACCATGGGACTATAATTCTAGTACTATTGAGTATCAGTCATATGGCAACTGGACTATTATTCCAAGTTATGGTGCCTTTGGCAGTGTTAGAATTGATCCTGATTATAAAAACTTAAGAAGAAATTATTATGATGGATTAGTAAATACTGGTTTAATGAGAACATATAGATGGAAAACACCATGGCATATAGGTACAACATATGCTGATACATTCGAATATAAAACTAAAGAATCAACAAGTGGGCTTTTATCTTTTGATGATTTTAAAATAAGACCAGGTGGTCATCATGTAGCTTTTCTTTTTGATTACACTTTGGGTGATAGATTATACAAATATAATTTTACTGACAGCGCTGGACATGTTGTTCCTGAAAGTTTTACATTCCCACCTTATGTTCACTTTGAAAATGGCGCGATGCCGGACTTTCCATTGACAGGTGAAACATTATATTTAGAATTTATGACTCCTGACTCTGGAGATACTTATTATGCTAAAGAATTATATAGAGGTTAAAGATGCCATTTAAATTAGGATCTACTGGACAAACTGTAATTACTGATGGTCCATTGATACAAGCTACAGACTTAACTGATAGCGATGGTGGAGTTTTTAGTACTCGTGAAGGTAATCTAAATTTAGACCTAAGCACAGGAAATATTTTTCATATTCCAAATCCTGGCACTAATAAAGCTAGATTAAAAGAAAAATTGACTATGACTAACTTTCCGTCTGGAGGAGAGATTAAAAAAATATCTGTTGTAATGCGAGGTAGGGGATCTGTTAAAACTAGTCCATCATTAGGAAGTCTAGGTACAAAAACAGAGTATGTTGGAAGTTATGATTGGGCTTATAAACATGCATGGTCACATGATGGTAATTATCTTTTTTATACAGAAGGTAATAGTGGTTATGATTATATGCGTAGAATATCACTATCGACACCATGGGATTTAACGGGTATCACTAATAACGGTTATGATCAAAATGTAAGATTTGATACTAACTTTATCTCTATAGCTAGATACTCTTATATTGGTAACTATGGTGGATTATTTTTTAATGATGATGGAAGCAAAGTGTATGCTCCATATTTTTATGGAGGAACAAACCATAAAATATGGACATTTACATTAAGTACACCATATGATTTAACATCAACAAAAACTTTAATACACACATTTGAAGCAGCTACTTGGACATCAGATACTAGTCCAAACATAAATACCCCAAGGTTTTATTCGGATGGCCATGTTTTAATGGGCGTAGATGGTAGTGGTTCACCACAAGATCACGTTATAGCATTTTATTTAGAAACAGCATATGACTTAAGTACTGTTTACAAATCAGAATATGTTACACCCTCTTCAGGTCAACCCTCTCGCGCCGTAATGAATCATAATGGTGATAAATTATATGTAGGTCCTAGTGGTGATAATATAACATACGAGCACACTCTTTCAACTCCGTTTGATATTTCTACAATCAGTACTTCTTATAATACATACAATTTAAATCATCAACCAGGCGCAAATGTTGGTGATTCTATAATAACAATTATGTCATTTTCTCCAAATTCAAGTGGAACTCCTGATTCATATTTTTGGTTAGGAGATCGTGGTTTTTCATCAGTTACTAAAAAATTTGTTAGAT
>Ga0181591_10002488_pt1 | contig 15850 bp, 33 predicted proteins | sample 071ome_33_FD_133757 | JGI IMG/M metagenome (GOLD analysis project Ga0181591, IMG submission 133757) | Coastal salt marsh microbial communities from the Groves Creek Marsh, Skidaway Island, Georgia - 071412AT metaG (megahit assembly) | ecosystem: Environmental > Aquatic > Marine > Intertidal...
AGGCGCCGAAGCGCCTTTGTGTAATCCAAGTATTTATGCTCCGGGATAGAAAGCATTATAGTACCATTCGTTTTCTCGCACAACCCCTTCATGAAACCAGTCTGGAAATTTGCGAATGGGTTCTTCGTATAGTCTAAACTTCTTCTTTGTAACATGACTGGTCTTTTCTGCATAGTAGACATTATCATGCTCATAGTTTTCGTTTTGAGAAATATTATCTAGATCGTGTTCGAAGTAAGGCTCGTCTAGAAATTTATATATCTTTTGCAGCATCTGATAAGGTTCTTTCGTAAAGTCTTCGTAGCGCAGAAACATAATCCGCTTCGAAGGAAATAACTCAATGCACCGAGGAATTTCTGTACGCAAAGGCTGCGTAACAGGATTCATCTGATTTACATAGTAGTTGAACTTCTCTTGTAGCGTCATTGCGGGAAGCAGCGTACTATCATACGAAGTATAGGTGTTGGTCGCCAGAGTCTTATCTTCAAGGCGCTCAAAACTCTCAATCACATCACGAAGGTCTCGTACAGTCACAATGATTTTGCTTTCGGGAAACATGTGAAACAGTTCACTCCAGTAGCGACTCTTTGTGAAAGCAACAGGCTTGTCAGTCAACTGCTTGTACCAACCATGCGCGCCTTCGCGAACAAAGCCGTAAAGCGCTTTGTCTGCCTTTGCTTGCTCCATCGCAAGAAACTCTTCTTTTACCTTAATCTTCGTCAGCAATTCTTTCAGAATACGAGGTAGCACACAAGTACCCGAGGTAAAGATGCGAGGGTTCTGCTGCAGAATGTTCATCAGAACCGTGCTGCCCGAGCGAGGCATTCCTGTACAGATGTTTAGTTGCATTGTGTTTCCTCAATAATTCCATTCACCCAATTTTCTGCAGTATCGCGAGCATAGTAAATGCTCTTGCCAGGAAGATCACGAGACTCAACAATTACATCATCTTCGTAGAAATCTACCACATACATTTCACAAGACGAAGTATTTTCTTTGCGAATTTCTGCACCACGATTTTTCAGTTTCATATACATCACAAACTCCTTCATGATTGTAACTTGCTATATGCTTCGATGATTGCTCGGCAATCATCTTCGCTATGCTCTGCAGATATGCTCAAGCGAAGCAGACTCAAATTCTTTGGTGCGCCTGGGGGAATGACCAGATTCGTATACACACCATAATCAAACAGAACTTTCCATGCTTTTGATGCAGTCTCAGCATCAGGCATGATTGCGGCGATCACGGGGCTAGGCTTTGCACCTAGCGTGAATCCCAGATCAGTCAACTCTTTATGTATCAGTGTACAGTTGTACCATAATTTCTGACGCAATGCACCCTTCTTCTGCAGAATCTTGAGTGCAGCACGGCTAGATGCAATCGTGCTAGGCGTACTTGATGCAGTGAACATGTACGACTTGATTTGTGCGCGAAGAGGTTCAATGTTATGCTTGAGACTCACAAGAAAGCCACCAATGCTGCCAAGACTTTTTGAGAATGTTCCAGTAATGAAATCGACGCGACGCTGGCAGTCTAGAATGTATGCCAGCCCTCGCCCTTCGTTCTCCATGATACCAAAACTATGAGCGTCGTCTAGCAGAATATATGCACCGTGCTGCTCAACAACATCACACATTTCAGGCAGTGGGCAAAAGTCACCAAGCATGCTGTACATGCTCTCAACAATCACGAGAGTACGCTTGGTCTTGTCTCCAAGACGCTTTAGCTTCTTGTCTAGGTCAATTGGATCATTATGCTTGAAAGTGTATATCTGCGCACCAGATAGCTTCGCACCCTCGTAGATGCTTGAGTGACAGTGGCTGTCTAGCATGATGATATCTTGCGAACTCGCCAGATAAGATATTGTGCCTAGATTTGCGACATAGCCTGTTGTGAACACCATTGCAGAGGGCGCTTGTAGAAACGTGGCTAGCTCTTGCTCTAACTTGATATGTTCATCATACGAACCATTTGCAAGTCTTGAGCCTGTAGTGCCTGTGCCGTATTTCTCAAGCGCTTTCTGTGCTGCTTTGATGCACTTCTTATTGTAGGTCAGCCCAAGATAATTATTTGACCCAGCCAAAATCACCAGCTTACCGTTCACTGTGCCGTGAACGGAGCTGATGGGTTTGAAGTTTGCGCCGATGGCGTTAGGCTGCAGTTGCTTGATCTTCGAACTGAATTTGCCTGCAAGATCCAGTTTGTCTAGAAGATCGCTTGCCTCCTGATTGAAGGTTAGTGTCATGTTTTAATTTAGAAGAGTACTCTAATCAGAGTATTTTTTCTCATCCTTGTAGCGTTGAAAGGTCATAATAAAAGCGAACGCTGCAACCATCACAGGTGTGAACGCCATAAGACCAACAGTTACCCAGTCGGATAGAGAGACTGCTTTGAAGATCCAAAGCGGGTATGTAAGCACACCAAAGCCAATCATCCAGTACTGGCAAAGCTGAAGCAGGTTATCAAAATACTTCTCAGTAAAATCACTCATTACATATTACCTCTTAGTTTAGGCGCCCGTTGCCTTCTTGCCGCACTCATACGAACAGTATATCACAGAAGGGTGGTCAATGACAACCCTAAACTTCTTACCGCACTGAGCACAAGTCTTTACTTTAGCCATCCGATTTTTTCTCCTTGCGCTACTCGGCGATCATACTCTTCGTGCGAACCTGGATAACGCCATGCCCAGACGAGCCAGAACAGCATGAATGCTGCAATGCTTACCAGAGCAATGGGTTTAAGTGAAATGTATAGAAGCCAAGCATAGCTCGCTGCGCAGCAACTGAGCATGATATACTTAGCTTTGGTTGGATAGATTCTCTTTTCAGTCCAGTCTTGCACATACGGACCAAAGATATCATGATTCCAGATCCATAGGCGCAGTTTCTCTGAACTCTTGCTAAAGCACCACATGGCTAGTATAAGAAAGACAGTGGTGGGAATGCCTGGCACGATTGCACCAATGTACGCACAACCCACAAAGAACAGACCTGCAACTTGCCATAAAAACTTTTTCATAGAGCAACCTCGTAGTCGCCATTAAGTTCGACGACGATTGCATCATCACCCCATAGCGAGGCATGTTCCCATGCCTCTTCTACAGAGTTAAAAGTCTTGATGCGAAGTCTGAACTTAGAATCGCCCTCGGTGACGAACAGCATCACGCCATCCAAGGGCACCTTTACACCGTATTTCAGCATTCTTCTTTTGCAGCAAAGATTTGGTGTTCGATGGTGTTGTTTACAAAGACCGAAGCATGAGGCAAGCCAAGTTGATCAGTCATTTCAACAACAGAACCTTCGTACTTTTTAGCCAGATCAACTGCAAGGATTTTAACAAAGTCATACATTGGTTTTAGTTTGCAGTTTTCGTCCAGAAAAGCAATCTTGTCAATCGACACATCATCGTCACACCGATCCATACGAATAACTGAAATCATTATAGGTCTCCAAACCAGGGTAAGAACTTGTTATAGGCGAATTCATCGCCAGCAAACTGCTTTACAATGATCAGTGAATCCATTATGTATAATAGATCACGAACCTCTTCTCGCCAAGTCTCGTAGAATTTAGGATCATGTTCGCGAATGCCGTGGTAGTTGTGCCATACATCCATCACTTTGATGAAGCGCACAATCTCAGGTGCTTCCTTGAGACGATTGCGGTCGTGTAACTTGCGCTTAGCGCGATTGCCGACGAACGCAGGCGGCTTGGTCAGATACCAAACATACTCAGCAACACGGTCACCAAACTTCTCAGCAATCTCCTCTAGAGTGACAGCAGTGTCTTCTACAGTGTCATGAAGAGCAGCAGCAGCAATTGCTTCTTTGTCGTCTACATGAGCAGCCACAGACTCAGCCACCGCAAGTGAGTGAGTAATGTAGGGCTCGCCAGTGTACTTACGAACCTGCCCTTCATGGGCGGCTGTAGCGAACTCGTACGCCTCAAAGAGTGTAAATACTTTCTCGTCCATCAATCCATTTCCCTTTCACATAAGCCCGCACGATCCGATCGGCTTGCTTGAGAACGGCTACCAAAGCCGAGTCATGTACATCATATCCTATTTCGCGATCCAATGCAACAAAAGCCTGCTCTGAATCTCTAAATTTATACTCGCGCTTAGCACCATTCTTGAAGACAATGACCTCATAGTTCTTGAGGTTCTCCATCTCGGTCTCTTCGCGAATGCATTCTTGAATGAACTCATTGCAATCATAAAGAGGAACTTTCGACACTCGCTTGACCATAAACTCATCAAGAATCAAGCGGCGATACTTAGCGGGAATGTCTTTGTGATCCTTATACATGATTACTCCTCCCAAAGCTTGTCGAAGTCAGCACCCGCGAAACGATTCATCCGACGAATGTGCGACGGGCTGTTCGAAGTGCTGTGAGCAATGTTAATCTTGACATCAGCCTCGCGAAGAGCGATCATGTAAGTCGAAAGGTCGCAGTCTTCTTCAAGGTAAGCGAAGCGATCATTGTAGTAAGAGAACATGGTAATCTTGTCGCGAATACCGAGCGCATCAAGATCGCTGTGAGGCACGCGGAGCCAGCCGTGCCCAGGGTCAGAAAGGAACCGACGAGTAATCGTGGTACCTGCAATCATCATTCAATCTCCTTATGCTAAGCCCGAAAGCTTGAGGTTGTTGAGCATGGCTTCTAAGTCAGCCTTCATGCCGTAACCAGCCTCCAGAGCGCGCTCACGCTCTTCTTTGTCTTCAATCAGCTTATACTTGGCGATGTTAATGTCGCAAGCGGCAATGTACTTAGCAATTTCTTCAGCCATATTTCTATCTCTCTTCTCAGTCAACAAGCATATTGTCTCACGGACCTGACTATCTGTCAAGCGAAAAAACTACCGGCTGTCGGCTGGCTAGCTATTCTCCAACTCATTGATTTCATTAGTAATTACAGCGATGCGCTCTTCGATACGAGCATTATCTTCGGGCGAAAGCTCGCCTCGCACTTCGCAGAGGCAGACCAACTCATTGTAAAGACTATCAAGATTCTGCATTTGACACCTCACTCTTAATCAACGCGAGTATTGTCTCACGGATCCGAGATGCTGTCAACGGTTTTGTTAGAACATTTTGTTCTAAAAACGGGGTTCTTATTGCACCTGAGACCGTGCCCATGCGTGGCACTGGTGCACTGTGGACGCTCTGACGAGCGGTGAGGGAAGGGTAGATTGTACTGCACGGTTCATACAGGCTTCGCGCAGGTGTCGCACCTGCGCGTTCCTAGCTTGCTCCAGCGTGTCAGTCGTAGCGCATCCAGCGCTAGCCGTCAGCAAGAGGATTGTCAAGAGCCTTTTGCAGTGTGTCACGGAGGTCTTTGTCCAGCTTCTCCATCTTCGACTCTATGCGATTCTCGGTGTCTCGCATAGTATCTCGGACATCTTTTTCTGTTTCACGATTAATATCAGATAATAATCTTAATCGCTGGTCTATTTCATCTTGTACTGTTTTAACTCTATTACTTGTTCGTTCTGTTACTTGTTCAATTCTAATTATATCATCTTTAAGGCTATTCTTTATATCACGAGTATAATCAATAGCATCATCAAGTTTTCTTTCAATAGCAACATTACGGGCTTCAACAGCATCAATATCTAATACTTCTAACTTCTCAGCCATTTCTTGAAAAGCTTTATATGTTTCAAACCCACCATAGAGAGTACCAAGTATTGTACCAATTAATGCAAATGCAGCACCTATTGTTGTAGGTGTCATTGCTATTCCAAATAATGTAAACTTAGTGTTTTTTAAATTCTCTATTTCATCTTCAAAGTTTTCTAGACTCTCGCCTAAATCTTTGTCAGACATTTCTATTCCTCAAACTGAAGTCGTCTTAATTGTGCGATCTCCTGCCTTAATTTCATCACTTCAAGTTTGCGCCTTTCTAATTCTAAAGTATAAAGTAAATTACAATTTAATCGCTCTTTAGGTGCACCGATCGGTATATTAATTCGACCATATACACCAACATCCCTTACAAATCTATCAGAGTATTGCCCAGTTATGGGATCAATACCAAACTGATTTTCAAATGGGTTGTTTTGATTTAATATTCCAACAACCCCAAACTCAACATTTGTTGACGAACCAATTGCCGCTGAACATTCAAGATCACCAGCGCGAACTCTGTCTTGCTGGAAACTTTGTGGGCTTTGTGGAATTGCAAGATTCAAACTGCTCTGAGCAAATGCATTTCCACAAATCACCAATAACAAAACTAATAATAATCTCATTTTATTTTTGAGCATATCTGCGAAGAGACAAGTGTCGCTCCGCCTGTACCCTTCAGTAATTTAGATTTAGAACAGACATATGTCGCAATGCCTTTGTCCTGTTCACGAATGTATATCTCAACATTCTTTCGCTTCAGATGATCAACTTCAATAATTCGATCTTGTGTTGCAAATTTTATTGGGTTAAAGTCTTTATCATAGACATTTAACTCATAGTATCTCACATCATTTCGGCTATTAAATAGCTCCATCTTTACTCTAAGCACACCCGAAACATAAGACGGCTCAAGCTTAGGGTAAGTAGGAAGCCACTGGTGGGCACTCGCGTACCCACTCAGCGACATCACCACCGCCATCATAATATAGCGCACGGATTAGAGTGCGATGCAGTCTGCGCTTACAATCGCGCGATAAGTACCTGCAGGAAATGCTTTTGTCACACCATAGTCTGCAGTCGATTCAACTTGGAACCATGTGCTGCCCGCAATCGTCAGATCAACTTCGGTCACGTTGTTAAACTCAACCTTGCTAGTGTCGTATGCGGACATACCAGCATCAGTGACTTCTGCAACGGTCACATCACCAGTCCAAGTCACAACATCAGAAAGCGCAGGGCTCTCGGAGAAAGACTCTGGATAAGTGATGCGGGCTTTGTAGAAGTTAGCCTGAAGCACATCATAGCGAACGATGGGCAGAACACCACCGTCCGCAGGTGCAGTGCTAAGCTCACTGGGAGTAGGGTTTCCGTAAATACCAACAGTGTCTGTTGTGATTACACACTTCGAAGCCACTGTCCCTGTGATCGTCACATCTTCAGCTATAGCATTCATCCCGATAAGTGTGGCTGCTGCTACAGCCAGGGATTTCTTGAACATTACTTGTTCTCCTTAATCGTGGTGTCAATTTTTTGACTATTTTTCATACTGAGAAGACACCATTTTTTCATGAAGCAATTGTTGTGCAAATCCGACCCGTCTTGCTCTTTTATTTTCCGGCAACTTCCCGTCTTTTAATACAACTGTCTCTTCGTATTTAGTATCTGGGATCACCGCAAAATAGGTTTGTGGTATGCTATTTAGTGCTGCAAGCTCAGCATGCTTCGCTGCTGCTTCTGCTGCGAGTAGCGAAGTGTTGACGATGCCCATGATAGCCTCAAGACGGTCGTCGTCTCCCTTATCATCTGCTTTCATTCTACGGCGCTGGCGCTCTTCTTCATCTTCATCGTCTAGAGTTGCTTTGCGATCCAGCTCTGCTTGAATCAAGTCGTCATCAAGTGGATCTTTCACACTGATCTCACTCATCAGCATTTCAAAGGGATCGACATAGCCAGGGCATGACGGATTGCTCTGTGGGTCGAAGCACGGATCGAACTGAAAACTATACAGCACCGAAGCATTTTGCACCTCACCCTTGCCTTCTACTTCAATCGAACCGTCGCCCCATAACTGTATAGGTATGTTTGCAACAGGTACGGCTTTGCTGATCGTGTTGCCTGGTAGACCAGACCAGTCATCAGTCTCTCGGAAGATAAAGCCAGGTGCTTCAGCATTCTGGTTCTGCACATGGACCAGCATATCGTCCTCAGTCTGCTTGACACTGGTGTAACGATAGATGACACTATTAACTGTCAAGCCAGCTTGCTGTGGCAGAACCTCAGTCATGACCCAGTTCAGCCCGGTCGAGGCTGCGTTCTGAGTCGTACCAAAGACTTCCTCAGAGTAGCAGTAAGAAGAGCAGGCTAGCAACGCCAGCGCCGCCCAGCAGCGTCTTAGACCCATCACTGATCCCTTCCTGTTGCTTCTTAGCGTTTGGCTGCTGATCTTCGTTCACAGCCCATGCAGCCTTAGCTTCTTCGCCGATCATACCATCGTATGGGCACGGCGTACCAGCGCTCATCATTGCGTCAAAGACGCGCTTGTCTTGACACATGGTGGATACTGCAGCCACCTTCATACCCATGTCATAGAGCGTCTTGGCTAGCTTCAGACGCTCGCAGTTCTCGTCCGTCACCTGAGTACCCGTTGAGATACCGAGAATCTGCGTCTGAATCGCTCCAGCAACTCCGAAGGTACATAGATCAGAGTTCGAAGTGTTGATGGTGGGCGAAATGGCGGACGCTGGCGGCGACCTCAGGGTCGTCGTCGTATCAGACTGCGTGGTGACGGTACTGTTGGTGGTCGCTTCGGTGATGATTGGATCCACTTCAGCAGCTTGAGCAGCATAGCTCAGTGCAAGCAAAGCAAAGAATAATATTTTACGCATAGCAAATACCCATACAAAAGAATGACTAATGTATGGGTATTTATAAAGGTGCTGCTTTGAGGTTTAGCTTTCTTCGTCGTCCTCATCTTCGTCTAGCAGGTCTTCAAGAGAATCGAACTTCTCTTCGATCCGAGCCAGCTTCTCCATGACTTGACCCATGAGAAGGCCGATTTCGTACATTTGTGCACCACTCATTTACTTACCCTCTTCGCCAAGAACTTTGATGTCAATGTAGTGCTTACGGTGGAAGTAGTCGGTCATGACATCATCATTGTTGAAGTAGTTCTTGCCCTTCATGGCATCAGCCACACGGGTCAGCATTTCAACAATGGTCGGATTGTCAGCGTAGTGACGGTCGATCCAATACTCATTGACATCAATGCCCCACTTACGGTCGAAGCTATCGCGGAAGTACGGAGCGAACATCGCAGCAGCGTTCTTGATCTTGAGGACCAAGGTGCTGTGATTGTTGATACCAAGCGTACCCTTGAGACCGTACTCAGCGAGGATGCCTTTGACGACCGGAGCAATCTCGCGCTTCTCTTCTTGCGTAATGAAAGCCATATTTCTATCTCTCTTCTCAGTTGACAAGCGTATAGTACCACGATCCAGCACTACTGTCAACCCCTAAAAACTACCGGCTGTCGGCTAGGCTAAGCCATTGATTTATATGATTAAACGCCTAACATTGACAGATTATTGAACAGAGAAGGATGCTCTAGCCCGTAGGATTCTTCAAGATGACGCGCTATGCGAAGCAATTCAGTCGGCAGGAAGCGCACACCCCAGTTCTCAAGGTCAGGATCATGCTCATACATCTTCCTAGCAGCTTGAGAGTCTTTGGTACTGTCAATAACACCGTCAGTGTTTTTAAAACCTTTTATATGAGTTTTAACCCTAGAATTCATTGCATTGCTAATACCATAATAAGCAACCTTATTAGATGGTAAATGAATTATAGCATATACACCAGGCTTATTCATTCCTGGGTGAATTGAATCTATTTTTTTAATTTGAGTCCATTCAACACTATTAGAATTTTCAATGTGATTTTTAAGAGCCTGGAGTTGATATAAACGCTCTATCTCTTCATTAAGTGCAGCAGTAACAAGAGACTTAGCATAGTCTTTATCGAATACATCGTCCATTATTATAACCTCAAAGCTTAATGAGTTTATTGATGGGGTATTCATCGTTCAAGGCGACAACATATGGAATGGCGCCTACAATGTCATAGTCGAACTTAGGTTTAGTGTTTTTGAAAAGACGCTGGCCGAGCATTTGATATTTCTTCTCAGTCTTATCTTTGGCGCGAAGCATATGCTCTTTAAACTGCCGGACAGGATTAGCAATCGAAGGTTCAGACTCATAGTAGATCACTTTAAGCTTACGATTGTCACCGTTAGCAATCATTTCGTCGCGCTTTCGATTAACAGCATCATCGCCCATCTTTGCGTCAGGTGGAACGTAAATATAACATGACTCAGCATCGTCTTGCAAGCCGAATTTTTTAGCGCTGTAGTCGCGCACCTCTTCATTATCTTTGAATACGACTAGCTCTTTTTGATTGTAGACTTCATACATCAACTGATTGACCAAGAGCGACAACTTTTTGCCAGGGAGTCGCATGTTGACTGCTTTCATTTCGATTTCTAAAAATGCTTTGAGTTCTCGGACATTTTTTGGTGTGCCGTGAATTTGTTCTAACATCCCTTTTTCGACTAGACTAGTCAAGTACAGAGTAACATCTTCTGCCTTTGCAAAGCCTTTGGCATAGCCGATGGTGTTCAGAAGCATGCCGAATCGCGAAGCCTTGATCTTACAGCCAGCAAGAGCATATACGTTTACTAGCATGTTCGGAACACCGCTCAGAACACCTTTACGAGTACGCCCTTCAGACAAGTAGTGCACTTTCTCTTCGGGATTGTAGATAACGGCTGGTAGCATTTCACGCAAGCAGTAACCTTCTTCATGAATACTCTTGCTGATTTCAGGGCCCTGAGGGTTTGCGCCAGCACGATAGATTTGCGTACACTCAAATTCAGAGTCACTAACAATCTCAGCCATAGGAAGAATCTTTGGGCCAAGAAACTTAAGATCATACTCTTCTAGTACGCCATTCTCATCACCAAAAGCTCGGCGAAAGCCGTCATAAGAAAAAAGCTCTTTGTGAACTTCAATGTCGCAAGGCAAAAACCCTTGCTCACGAAGCCGTTTGAAAGGTATGTTAACCTGCTCGGGTGAATACTTGTAAATTGACATCGTATATCCCTCAGTTGTGAAGCCGCTTACGCGGCTTCGGCCATCTCCACAGCGAGGTTCATCGCACGAACCTTCTTCGCTTGGTTCGCACCGAACCATGCAGACTGCATCCGAGTGTCAGCAGAGCGACCCAGCTGGTGATCGGTTAGGTAGGTCACAGCGTTCACTGCGTTCCACCACGTGCCCATCGCCATGTCAGCGCCAGGCTGCGTCTCAAGCACATCATACGCTTGCTTAGCGGTGCGAGAGAGGTCAGCGTAGTCACGCACTTCGGTCTTGCTGTTAGCGAGCGGGAAGACGTTGTTGAAGTACGCAATCACATCACCAGTCTTGGCGCGCTTCTTAGACAGGAACCGAGCCATTTCGCGGTACATAGCGAACTTCTCGTGGGCGATGCCAAGCTGGTCTTTGACCATCTGAGGGTCAAAAGCACGACGGTGATTCAGAACCACTTCGTTCTTTGCTTTCTGGCTCAGCGAGAGCGTCAGAGTGTTGTTGCACACTACACGGATGGGCGTGAAGCGCACGTTCAGCGACTTGCCGTACTGATGCGGGTTAGAGAAGAGCAAGTAAGAGTCTACACGGTCTTCGCCAAGCACATCAAACGACTCGTTCACCTTAGCGAGAGCCCAGACAATCTTGCCGTCGGCCAGAGAGCCAGCGGTGTGCATTTCCATGTCGCCTGCAAGGCAGTACTCAGTGAAGAAGTCAAACGCTTCTTCGTTCTGCACAGGGTTCCAGTTGCCACCGACGTTGGTCAGCACACGGTTGTCAGTCTCGCGCACGAGAGCCTTCTGACCAGTGGGAATGCGTTCGCCATTCACATCAGCGTAAGTCGGTACCAGATTGACGCGCCAGTCAACACCAGCTTTGTCCATCATCTGACGAGGAGTGAGGTCAGCGGGCACTTTCGTACCGAGACCGTGCCAGGGAAGCTCACCTGCGTAAGCCATCGTTTCTACCATATGTGCCATGAGATTATCTCCGTTGTTTATCTCAAATTACAAAGTGAGTATAGCATCTTTTGAAAACGAAAGTCAACACTTTCACAACATATTTTCGCGAGCATTTGTCATGCGATCACGAGCCGCTTTCCATGCTTCGAAGGTCAGAGGCTTGCGAGCATCACCGCAAGGCAGCTTGTGAGCCTTGAAAGCATTCTTCAGAGCAGCCGCTTGAGGGCGCCCCATGAAGCGGCTCACCAGCTTCAGCAAGTCACGGCGGAACGACCGACCATGGTGCATATGCCCAAGGCAGTGAGCCATCTCGTGCAGCAGCACATAGACATTCATACCAGAGTGAGGGTCAAGCACGATACGACGCCCGTTGGTGAAGCCTGCAGTCTTACGACCGTGCCCCGTCATCTTGAGACGCACGGGCAGTTCACTCGTAGGCTTGGAAGCACGATTCTCTTCGTAGAGTTTAGCCCAGGTCTTGGATCGACAGACTTTCTTGGTGAAGCGCTGGGCTTCTTTGATGTCAGAAAAGGTGGGATAGAGATCCATCATACGCATGTCGGCTTGAGCAACCCACTCGGCACGATAGGTCTTGGTCATTTCACTATCGCGTTGCCCGAAAGAACCTCTGTTTTGCTTAAGGCGATGGCGAACTAGATAGTTAGAGTAAAGTACATGGTCTTGATTGTTCATGTAGTACCTCTCTCAGTTACGATACAATGGTATCACAGCCGAGAGAGGACCACAAGATGTTTTGAGAAAAAAATAGAACGTTTTTAGAATATTTTGTTATAAGCTTATAACTTATTGAATCACTTACGCTTTTCCAGAAGAGCGACAGCCTTGTCGTACTCAGCACGGTCGACCACGCCTTCGCGGAGCAGCTTCTCACGATTCACCATGTGCTTCGCTTGAATCTCTTCTTTGCTGCCGCCAAAGTAGGGTACACAGTGACCTTCTTCGATCATGACATCCGTGACAGGGCGCCATGCATCTGCTCTAGCGTCATAGACATCAAAGTCACCAAGCACTCGCCCGAACTTGCCCTTCATGTCTTCGCCGTCTTTAGCGATTTGCGTCTTGAGAACTGGGTTCTTGCCAAGAAGCTCTTTGAGCCGATTCTTTGCAGCAAGCCCGAACAGTTTTTCAACTGGGTCTGATGTTCTAGACTCAGGTGTGTCAATGCCCATGATTCGAACACGCTCATTGGCTAGGACAACACCAAATCCCAGTTCAATATCTACATCAACGGTATCACCGTCAATTACCTTTAAAAGTTTGCTCCTGTATTCGTACATCGAAAGTATCCTTAATCTGTCTCACTTCAGTTTTAGAAAGATCGCGGAACTTACGATGAGAAGGAGACCATTGCTTCTTTGGAGCCATGAATCGAATCTCTTGATTAGAACCGCGCGGTATATAGCCTAAAAGCACTCGGCCTTCAGTAATATATATGTGGTTTGCACAGCTCCACTCAGTAATTTCTTGACGATATCGCTCAGCCATAATTATCTCCGCATGCTTGCATGATCTTTTGCTTCTTGCTCATCAATGATGGGCACAGCATTAGACTTGTGAAGAGTCGAAATACCCTTAACTAGAGTACCAGTATACTTGGTATTCTCTTTCTTTTCAACATTCATCTTGCCGCTATCAAACGATTGATACTGGTCGCGATTGCTACGATAGCTATACAACGGCTTGGTGAGAGGGCGAAACGAAGGCGTGAACTTCTCGTAGACTTCACCCTTTGCTTTGCGCTTCTTGCGCTTACGACCGCTATAGTCGTAACTGGTGGTGTTGGTGTGATAGAGCATTAGTTAGTGAAGTCAGCAAAGTGAGGGAAGCACTTCATGAATAGTTTCTTCTCAAGGCGAAAGGCTTCTTTCTCCCACGGCTGGTTGTCATAGTTGTAGCCGTCAGCCTTGCGACCCTTCCATGCCCAGCCGCACTCGTTCTTTAACTCACCACGAATGAACTGGCGCGCATGCACCATTTCGTGCGCGAGCGTCTGCATCATTTCAAGAAAGCCAAGCTTGCGCTGGGTGACAGGGCAGGTGCGGGCAATGTGGATGACAGCATACTCACCCTTCGCACCGTCACACAGCCCGAACGCGCCACCAGCGTTAGTACGAAACTTGACCAGGATCTCGGGCTTGCGCATCTTACCCATGCCAAGCTCGTCAATGAGGGATTCGATATAGAATCGGACAAGAGACTTGTTCTTGATCCGACCCTCAATCATGACGTTAATCATAGACAACTCCAGACCAAATACATGAGAATTATCTCATGAGCAATGGTAGAAAGCAACGCCCGTTCGTCGGATCGGCTAAGCGATTGATTTCTCTGTATTTTTATCTGTGGGCCAGTGGATCGTGCGTACGCCTGAGCGTAGCAGAAACTCTTTGCCGACACCTACCGCTGAATGATAATCGTTATCATAATAGACACACTCAATGCCGCTCTGATAGATCAGCTTGGCGCATTGGATGCAGGGTAGGTGAGTGCAGAACATAGTTGCACCCTCACAGGATTCAGCGCTACGCGCGACTTTCGCAATGGCGTTAGTCTCAGCATGTAGCACCTCGTCCTTCGTGTGGAGACGCAGGTAAGCCGGGTCACGGAGTGCTTTGGGGTTGTTTTCGATCCAGTCTGGCCAGTCTTCATGCTCGCAGTTGTTGTCCCAACCAGCAGGCATGCCATTATAGCCGATGGATATGATCCGAGAGTCTTTGACGATAATAGCGCCGACTTTGGCGCGGCGAGCAGTACTCAGTTGCGCAAATCGATGCGCGGTGTCCATGAAAGCATTAAGGAACTTTGGTTTCATTTTGCAACAGTCTCACATTCAGCACAAGGTTCTCAACACACAACTTCACAATTGTAGCAAGCATTATCTCTGGTGTCAAGTCTTCGCCTATCAAATTCATCGCCATGAGACGATATGCTTCGTCTTCGTCGATAGCCACATCCGCCCAGTCAAATGGATCAGCGACCTCGACTTCTTTGGCTATTTCGATCAGTTGCTCTAAAGTCATTCGTCAATAAAGCCTTCGATATATCGTTCGATAAACTTTCGAACTTCTCGGCTCGCAGTAGTATCGTCTTTCTCACAAAGTTCGATAAACTTCTTCTTCGTCTCTTTATTGATCTTGACCAGAAGTTGATCATTTTTTTGTTTTTTATGCATTATAAAAGTCTCATTCCGTATATATACGATATACACTTAGTTAATATGGAGTATAACCATGAAAGCATTACTACTTATATTACTCTTAACACCGTGCGCATATGCAAACTTTCCAGTGAAGCAGTCGCAGACTTGGCAAGTGGCCGAGGACGCAATCTATGTGTCGAATCAAAATGAGAAACTTTGGAAAATTGACCACTCATGCAATGAGTCTATCACAAAAAATGATCGTGTGTCAATCGTAGTGAATCAGTCTAGGGTTCGTAAGAATTCGCAACTGGAATTAGTGGTTAACGGTCAGCCTCAGATGTGTCAGATTGAGCAGGTTCATTACCTTCGATAAGATTCTTTTTGAATGAACGAGCGCAATTGGTGAGACTCATACCATGTTTGGTTCCTTTTGAACCATATGCAAACTCGTTTCCGCCAACACCACCATAGATTACTGTTCCTGCTAAAACAGTCCCAACGCCTACTATTGGATTTGCAAACGCAAGCCCTGCCATCACACCTGTAGGAACACCAAACCAAGCGCCATATGCAGGTGCACAAAAGTCTTTACCGTAACTGTTGGTCCATTCTGCATAGCGATTCGTAGTCGCACATCCAGAGAGCAGACTAATCGTCAGAATCGTCAGTAGGTTCTTCACCGATGCCTCGTACAGTTCTGTTATAGTCTTCAATGCATTTTTGAATATCAGCGCCGCCGTAGTTGTTGTATCCATTCAGAATCATGGTGCCACCTGTTAGCGCACCAACACCAATAGCAACAGGAGCGCTAGCAACAATTGAAGCAGCAAGAGCGGTAGGAACACCGACGATAAACCCAGAGGGATATGCGCAGAAGTCAGTACCGTATGAGTTGGTCCACTCCATGGTGGCGCAACCGTGTAGAAACGGCAAGAGCAGTAGAAGTCTA
>Ga0181591_10002494_pt1 | contig 15827 bp, 22 predicted proteins | sample 071ome_33_FD_133757 | JGI IMG/M metagenome (GOLD analysis project Ga0181591, IMG submission 133757) | Coastal salt marsh microbial communities from the Groves Creek Marsh, Skidaway Island, Georgia - 071412AT metaG (megahit assembly) | ecosystem: Environmental > Aquatic > Marine > Intertidal...
ATGGATTGACGACAACCTCAAAGGACAGCCGTGGTATGCTGAATACACCCCTAAAAGTAAGGGGCGAGGACGGAAGGGTGTCATGTGTCGTATTGGGCCGTTGACCGACCCAAGCCAAGCAAAAGAAAAGTGGGGTGAATCCAATGAGAACGAGGCGTGAAATTGAACAACGACTTGCTGGCGAGAACAACGCCTTGACGATTGAAACCCTGCGGTGGGTGCTTGACACGCCTACCTGTCCCATGTGCGGTATCGCCAACCGGCGTGACCTTGAGGTGGGCGTGCATACGGACGAAATCACGGTCGCATACCTTGAAGAGAAATACGCATGGCCGCTTGGGACGGTGATGACGCACATGGATGAGCATGTGGACTACGACCCCGAAGAAGCGAAGCACATGGAGAAGATGCGCTACGAGAGCATCAACACGCTGGATGCCGCACAGGACATCGTAAGCCGTCTGTTGGGCTGGCTGGACGAATTGGAGGCCGTGAAGGACTCCGAGGGGGGCATCACATCGGAATGGGTCACAGACGCCGCCAAACTCGTCGCACAGGCGAACACATCCCTCCGGCTCGTCGGGCAACTCAAGAAGGAAATCGGCGTGGACTCGCAACTTCTTTTGGCTCAAAAGCAAATGGACAATGTGATGGGTGTTCTCGTCAACACGCTCAAAGACCAACCGCAATTGTTAGACCAAATAGAAATGCGGGTTGCGGCTCTCAAGCCACCGACGCACATCGTTGACATTGATTGGGAGGATTGATTTTGCCTCAAAAGAAATGGAGAAGTGGGTCTGCGAAAACCCTGTGGGCGCGACCCATCAAGAAGATTGAATACCCGCTTCTCATCGCCGCCATGAAGGAGGATGGTCTGCATGCGGAAATCACGGAGAGCGGTGTCGTGTGGTATCACGGCGAATATCAAATCGTCAAGAAGCACCTTCGCAAAGTGTGGGGCATCAGCCCCCATCAAATGAAAGTGTTTGAAACGCACATTTTGGAGAAGAACCCGTTTGGTGGATATTATGAAGGGAATAATTATATTGACGGCTGATGAGCGAGCCTACAAGTCCGACGGCTTGGTGATTGAATCTGCTGGCTTCATCTACGCACCGACGAACCCCAACGCAACCTACATCGTGCATCAGCGTAAGATAACCGAAAAAGAAATCAAGAGGTGGATGGATGTTGTCGCTTATCGCTTGGTTTTTGTCATTGAGAAACTCCCGACTCTCACCGAGGCGACGAAGGAACAAATCATAATTGACAAGTCCCTCCGCAAGCAGGAAATCAACCACAAGCGACAGATGGATGCCCTGTTTCGTTGGGCTGACCGAAAGCGCGTTCACCAAGCGTTTGAGGGAATGCCTGTCCCCCTCGCTCTCGCATTTTTACGGGAAAACAAAAAGGACGACATCGGCTTATGGCGAATGCTCGCTGATGTCACCTTCACGCTTCCCACGCAATACGCCGAGGCCGTCATGGTCTATGGTGTGAAGCCTTCCCGTTCCCCCGTCAAGTGGCCGAAGAAGAAAGCCAAGGACGACGAGCGACCACCGATGTTCCGAGAAACCGATTTGTATTGGCGTGAAATTATTGCCGCCGACGCCGAGGCTCGGAATGAGGTTCGGGCGAATAGTGATAACCTTCCGAAGTCCGTCAAGAAGCGACGAGAGAAGGTTTCCAAATGGATTTGAATGCCGTTGGTTGTTTTGCGCCAATTGTATTCTTCTTCATTCTGCTCGGTGTTTGTTATGCCCACCATCGGGAAGTCCAAGCGGCGTTGAGAGCGATTCAGCGTGGACAACCGCACCGGCTACGCAACCGCAGGGAAGCGGTTCGGGAAGGCGAGGCGATGCCCCACGACATGAACGCGCTGATGTGGTATGACCTTTAAGTGTGCGCCACAATTATATTAAGTGCAATAATAACACCGACCATGAGCGCAACGAACAGTCGTATTCGGCGCGCTATCCTTGATGTGCTTTGGGAGGGTGGGGCGATGACTCAAGGCGAGGTCGCCGTTGCTCTTGGCGACAAGAAGGGTGTGGCTCGCGTGCCTTCCCCGCACAGTCTCAACGCTCTCTTGTGTAAGTCGGCCAGCGTTATTATTGTCGGAAAGAAAACTGTTGAGAATATCGCTGGTGTCAAGAGCAAGCACGCCCTGTATGACATTGACCGTGAAGTGGTTCTCACGACCGACGAAATCCTGTTCATCCGTGAACCCTCAACGATGACGCCGAAGGAGAAGGCTCTCGCTCGCAAATGCGAATGTGGTCGGACTCGGATTTTCCCTCCCGATTCGGACGAATGCCTATCGTGTCAAAGACTCAGTTAGTCGCTACCGGAAGACTTATAAACCCCCTCGCCTATCTATATTTAGAGGCGAGAAGGATGAAGGCCAAGACGATACCGCATGCTGAATACGAGATTTTGAAGGAGGTGTTGAACAACATTCCTTTGGAGGATTTGTATGAGGCCATTGTCGCTGATGAAGTCAGCGAGAAGCGGTTCAAGGCTGGTGCGGCAAATGTCGCCAAATTGATTCGCAACCTTATGGTTCGCCGCCAACACCGACTCCCTCACGACCATGAGGATTACAAAGAAAAGGAGGAATGAAAATGAACGGAAACGAAAGACAGGTTTTGATTGGCTACATTGGGACAATCTCTCACATTATGCGAGAACGCAAAGACTTGACCCCTGCTAAGAAAAGGGATGCTGTCATTGATTTGTGCGGCAGAATTGAGGACTTTCTCATGGTTATGGATGTGTTAGAATGACAAAGAAGGAATGCAAACATCAATGGACGCTTGACGAAGCCGCAGGTGTGGATTCAACATACACCCAATTGTATTTTGGATGCTCTAACTGCTTCGCCACCCGCTACATCGTTCTCAACATCGGGTTGCAGGACGCGAACAATGTGTGGCTTACAACCGTCAAGGACGGCGGCATCAAGGAGGCGGGTGAATGACCGTCAAGCGAAGCCCATACCGTGTCGGACAGAAATTGTCCGTCCCTCAATTCAAGGCTCAAGCACCACGCTTTGACAACCGTTCCTTCCCATCGGGGACGGGTGGTTTTGTCGTGAAAGAAATCCACAAAACCGACCACGCCAGCGGCGGCTACATCTTTACCGCCGAGTCTGTGCGCCTCGTCAACGGCGAGCGGTTGAAGGTGACATGGATGGTGACTTTCCCATCCTTCCGCCGGTCAACCGTCAAGACGCCGTTCTTCACATCCCTCCGCTTTTGGACGGGTGACGGTTTCGCCCATGCCGAGGAAGAGAAGCCTTTTATCCCTTCATTGAAAGGGGACATCAACGAGCAACGGAAGCACACCGACGCCAGCGACAGAAACAAGAAAATGGTTCTCGCAGACTTTTTGGAGGAATGAACATGGACTTTGACAACTTCTTGGAAGCCATCATGGACTTGAAATACAGTCAACGCTTGAACCGCTTCTCATTCGCAAAATTGTTTTACCCCGAATCTACGGACGAGGACTTCCTTCAAGGTCAATGGTATTTGTTCCGAAACGCACCACTACGCTACATTTGGACGAAACTTACCAACGAACAAATCGCATTGTTATATGACTTCATCTACGGAGAAAAGGGGGGCTTCCGATGAGCCGAAACAACCTCCGAGGTATGACCTGCAAAGGTTGTGGGAAGAGCGATACCTTCACCATAAACTTAAACAGGAATACGGGCGGTTGGACTGTCGGTTGCACTTCCTGTGCTTGGTCTTTCACGATTTCAACGAGAGGTGGTGGGAAATGATTTCCCGTGTCGCTCGTTATTTCGCCGTAAAGGTTCTCCGTGATAAGGGGTTGCGAATCTGCCCCCTTTGTGATGACAATGTGATTTCAACGCAGGAACATGCCTGTGTCTATTGCGAATTGTCGGCTTCGTGGGGTGTTGTTCAATGAGCATGCTCGGTCGTGCTTTTTGGGCTATGCTTGGATTCAAGCGTGAACCCGATTTCAAACAGGGTGAAGAGGAATGAAAATCAGCAAAGGCAAATACACGATTAACTGTTCGCTATGTAGCCGAGTTATGGGCTATTCTACGAGCAATCGCAAGAGAGCGGTTGTTTGGTGCTTTGATTGCGATAGGATGGTGAAACGCTGATGGTGTGGGCTACCGATTTCCGACCAAGCACCCTCGGCGGTATCGTCGGACAGGATGCTCTCGTTGCCGAATTGATGCAGGTTGTCCTCGGTGAAATGCCGATGCAACACTACATTTTCTATTCCCCCGAAGCAGGGACGGGTAAGACCTCCGTGGCTCATGCGCTCGCACATGACTTGGGGTATCAACTCGTCGTGTTCAACGCATCCTCCAAACGAGAGCGAGGTATCGCCTTCGTTGAGGAAACCATCATCCCCATGACCCGAAGTGGTATTAAGGAAAGAATCTTTTTGCTTGACGAGGCAGACCAATTGACCGACGACGCGCAATCCGCCTTGAAGGGCGTGATTGAGAACGCCAACGGTTTCTTCATTCTCACATGCAACCGCTTACCCAAGGTTTCCCGATGGCTTCAATCCCGATGTCAAGTGCGAACCTTCCTTCCGATTGCTCACGACCACATGGTTCAGCAATTGAGCAAAATCGCAACCGAGAAAGCACCCAACACCAGCAAAGCCGCGATTGAAGTTATCGCAAAAGCACACGCTGGCGATTTGCGGAACTCCATCGGTGCTTTGCAGACCTATGCTAACTTGAAGCGCAGGGATGCCGAAATGTTCCTTGACAGTCTCACCGCCCCATCATTGGACTTCAACCGATTCCTCCGTCTTTGTTTTGTTGAGAAGGCGTTTGATGATGCCGTGAAACTGTTTAAGGGCGAGGTGCGACACCAAGTCCGTGAATGCTTTTCTTTTGCCGTAAAAACAACGGCCAATACCGAATCCAAAATGCAGGTCATTGAGGCGGCAATCACCGCCGAGCGAGACTTGTTGAACGGTGTGGATGAAGAAGTGGTGCGCCATAACTTCGTCCGTATGCTTGTAGTGGGAGGGCAAGCATAAGCCTTATAACCCCACAAAATACCCGAAGAATAGGAAGTGACACAATGGTTGCATACGAAGAAATGTTGAAGAAAGTCGCCGCACAGACGAAAACCGATGAAGGGACGCTATCAGCGAAGGCTGATGCCGTGATGCTTCAAGAAGGTGCTGGTTGGGAAGCGGCAGGAAAGAACGAAGAACAACGAAAGACGCTGGCTCTCCGAGTCGCCGCTCGCCAACTCGTTGCCGAAAAAGCGAAACTCTCCCGAAGTGGTGCTACGCTCTACGAAGGCATGTTCGTGAATGTTCCCCGTGAAAAGGATTGGGCGAAAATGGCCTACAACAAGACCAAGAACACCCTCGCCGGTTTGGATGCCGACGGACGCCTTGCCTTGGTTTCTCAAGGTGCGGTTGTGCTTTACGAGAACAACCACGACGGGACTTTCACCCGCCACGCCAACCCATCGCTTCTCAACCGTCAAGCGTTTGAGGAAGATGTGACCTCAACCGAAGTCACCTCCGTTCCTCCACGAAGCATGGAATTGGACGCCAACACCTCGTTCTCTTTGATTTGGGACAAAAACAACATGCACTTCGCCAACGGCAACTCCAACTTCAAATACGGGGCAAACCGACCTCTTGAAGAGCCGGACAGGTCATGTCTGTTCTTGGGTCGCAAGCAAGGCTCGTCCGATGCGCCTTCGCTCATCAGCATGCGTTTCAACGGTGCTTTGGCGAAAGAGTCTTGGCCGACCTTTGTGACGGGAACCATCGGCATGAAGCCAGCCAACCGTGACGACATGGCTTACGGCACGAAGGCCACCGCCTTCACCGCCGACGCTGGTTTGACCTCCATCTTCTCCGCCCCACCTCTCGCTCTCGTTGACGGTGCGCCACAGGGCATGGTCGCTGATTGGCTCGGTGAAACCCTTTGTCAATCCCTGTCCGACTGTCACACGGCTTACGCCGCCCTTGACGACAAGGCCAAGTGGGACACGACCTTCGGAACGATTGTTGAAGTCGTTCACATTGACCCACGAGACAACGGTGGATTCATCATCACGCTCGGTGACATGGACATCATGTCCGACGCCGCCCCCGTTGAACTTTATGTTTCGGCAAAAGAAGAGGGCGAGGTTGACTTCGGCGTTGGTTCGGAAATCCTCATCATCGGTTCTCCTTGGACTTCTCGTGAAGGCGAGAACCGCTTCATGGTGAACGGTTGGTGGTGCATGAACGCCATCGCCCCTCTCGCTGACACCGACTTCTCCGGCGACGGCGACGGCTGGGACGCTTGAATTGTTTAGGGGGAAAAGAAATTGCACAACATCGTTAGCGGAAGCGAGGCTCGTGAAGCCTTGATGACGGCGGTTCGCTTGTTGGCCGAAAGTGTGCGAGGCACGCTCGGCCCAAACGCTCGGACGGTTCTCGTTCAACAGGAAGGCCGACCTCCCTCCGTTCTCAACGATGGTGTGAAAATTGTTTCTGCCGTAAAATCAAATGACCCTGCCGTTCAAGCATCCCTTGACCTCATTCGTCAAGTCGCTCTTGAGGCACAACAAGCATCGGGTGACGGGACAACCACCGCCACGATTCTTGCCGAGGCCTTGGTTGAGAATTATTCCCGAACCGAGAACGACCCATCCGACATGGCTTCTGCCGTTCTCGCCGTTGAAGGCGCGATTAACGATATGAAGTGGGAAATTGACATGGACGATGAGGAATTGACCGACCTCCAACGGGTCGCTACGATTGCCGCCAACAACGACGCCGAAATTGGTGAATTGATAACGGACATGTTCGCCAGCATCGGTGCTGATGGACTCGTCAACCTCAAGGTTGGTTCGGACGACCACACCAATTGGAGTCGCACGACGGGTTGCGAAGTCCCGATGTCTTACGCTTCCCCCATGTTTGCTAACAATGACCGGCGAACCTTTGAAGTGGACAACCCTCTTTTTATTATCACAAAAGAAACCATTGAGGATTTTGACGACTTGACTCCTGCGCTTGAGGTTGCGGTTGAGAACAACCGTCCCCTCGTGATTATCTGTCAAGACATCAAAGGCGTGGCTCTTTCTAATTTAATCGCAAATGTTGTCGGTGGTGTGGTGCGAGCATGCGCCCTGCGTATTCCCCGCAACGACCCCGATGAATGGTTTGAGGATATGTCGGCGTTGCTCGGTGGTCGCATTCACTTTGAAAGCGAGAAGGGTTCCGGTATCGCTTTCGCAGAAGCAGGCAACGAAAATCCCCACTTCGGTTCTGCCGAGCGTATCATCGTCGGTCAAGTGACAACAACCATCGTCGCTGGCGAAACTACGGAACGGTTGCAGAATCACCTTGAAGGACTCAAGAACCAAGCCGAAGCCGCAGACCATCCATTTTCACGGGAAAAGTTATTGACTCGTCATTCACGGCTCGGACAGAAAATGGCTTCAATCCACATCGGCGGATTCAGCGAGGCTGAAATCCGTGAAACCCGTGAACGGGTGGATGATGCCGTCAACGCTACACGCCTTGCTCTCAAGGGTGGCGTCGTTGTCGGTGCTGGTTGGACTCTTTACACCATCGCAGAGCAAGCGTTCACGGGAGGTGCTTTTTCGGATGCCCTAAAAGCACCGATGAATACCCTCCATGCAAACGGCGCGCCGAAGTCGGCTTGGTTCAAGAAGCACTTCGGAGTTTATTACCTCAATACCAAAACGGGTGAAATGGAGGACACATACACGGCGTCGGTGCTTGACCCTGCTCTCGTCGTTCTCAATTCGTTGAAGGCGGCGGTGTCTATCGCTCGCCTCGTTTTGACGACGGACACCATCATTCTCGCTGAACCGCAGGGGTTATAAGGCTACACAGGAAGGGTAAATCATGGCTTGGGGACAACAACCACAGAAGGCAGACGCAACGCCCGCTAAGGGCGGCTACGACAAGGAGTATTATCGCAACATGTTCAAGAACAACACGGCACATTCTGTGCCTGTTCGTATGGCTCTCGTAGCCAAAGAGAATTGCGGTAAACCCGGACTCGGTGTGTCCATCATCCGTCAAGTGCGGGCGAAGGGCAAAATCTATGTCTTTGACATTGACAACTCCGCACAGGCCACGCTTGAGGCCGCATACCCCGACGACGATGAAATCATCGTGCTTCCCCTGTTGGACGAGCGTGACGACTCCATCTACAACGAGGATGCCTCCGTCAACTACGCAAACCTCATTGACAAAATGAACTTCTATGTCAACATCGTCGCTGATGTGGCGAAGGAAGAAGAAGTCGCTGGTATCATCATGGACGGCGGTTCAACCTTCCTCAAGTGGTGCGAACACGCCATGACCGATGTGCTTCTTCGTCGTGGTGTCATCAAGGAAGAAGGTGATTCTTTTAACCAAAAAGAATGGCGCACACGCAACCAACTCAACCGTGATGTCTTGACCCGACTTCACGGCCTTCCCGTTCCCTGTGTCATCAACACCTTTCACTTGAAGGATGTCAGCAATTATGTTGACAACGGTTCGGGCGGCAAGGTCTTGATGAAAATTGGTGAACGCCCCGATTGGGACAAAGGCACAATGCGCCTGTTCTCCCAACAGATTTTCCTTTCCCGCTACATGAAGAAGGCCGATGCCGCCGCTGGCGTCAAGGCCGACCCCGCTCTCAAGAACCCCGATGATTGGGTTATCAAGGGAACTATTGAGGAAATCAAGGGTAAGCACATGGAACATGTGGGCGAAACCCACACCATCCTCTCGGTCATCAAGGGCGATGTGAAGTGGACGGGGCTTCCGTTCTTGACTTGGAAGTGATACCATGTGTGAATGCGAGAAACCAATCCCCAACCGTCACAATGACGGTGAATGTGAAATGTGCGGGGAAACTTTATCGGAAAGGCAAATGTTTGAGCAATTCCTCGGTCAAGCAGAATTGATTGAGAACCTTACATCCCGTATCGCAGACCTTGAATCGGTTCTTGCCGACATCCCATCCATGACCGGACTTCGTGAAGCCGTCCGAGAATTGCAGGAACAATACGCCAAGCCAGCGATGACTTTCACCCACTACATCCGAGGTTGATAACATGACGATTACGATTAGCAACACCCAATTCAAGCGCATGCTGAACATCAGCAAGCGAAAGCAGACCGTCAACGGTAAGCAACAGTCGCAGGTTGAATCCTGTGTCTTGATGTGTGACGGGGACACCGCACGAATCACGAGCCTTACCCGTGATTTGACAGGTCTTACCGAAGTCACCGCAGAATGCGTTGGCGTGGCGAACATCCCCATCCCCGACATTGACCGTGTGCTTGGCGTTCTCGCTTTGCATAGCGAGAACCTTACGCTATCTTGGGATGCCGAGAATAACAAACTCCGTTTCAATTCCGCAGGGAAGCAAACCACGCTTGACGCTTCTTTTGAGGCAAAAGCATTCTCGCACAGTCAAGAAACCATCAACGATTTTTCCGAGCGTTCCCTCGCTCTCGCAAACAAAATTGACGCCGAGAACGGTGTTTATCGCACGACGGGCGGAGAGGACATCCATTCGTTCTGTTCCTTTGAGGTAAATATTTCCGACCTTTACGATGCTTGTCGTTGCGACACCATCAACGGTCAACGCCTCAACCGCTACACCTTTTCAATCCCTCGTGGGGATTCGCCGGAAGGCATTCATATCACCGTAGGCGACCCTTCGCTCGGACAGACGACCAGCGAGATTGCTATTGAGCAAAAATACCTCATGCCGACAGACGGTTTCACTTGGGACTTTGACGGTGGGCTTGATGAACTCTTCAAAGGTTTTACCGGCAAAGCAAAATTGAACTTCTTTGACTTCCGTGAATACGGCCAAGGCATCCGGTTCTCCGTGTCTTTCGGACATGGCGAATGGGCTTGGGCGGCAGGAGTCTTGTCTTGATAACAACATGGGGGGTTTCCGCAATCCAAAGACGCATAGCATTCCTCCACCGTGGAGAGGGGTCTGTTTCGCCTCTCGCGTCTTTCCCCCCGCCTGTTGTTTGAGGTGTTGTTATGGATGCACAAAAAGTCAAGAACGGCACGCTCAAAAACTTGAACCTTGAGCAAACGCAAACCCTTCTTGACCGTGTGGGGAACAGGCTCGCAGGACGACGAATGTATATCAAATTGGCCTGTTTAGCGGTGCTGAAATACGACGCAGACGGGCGATACCTCAACGCCGAACAAATCGCTACGATAGGGGAAAAATATCTTCCCAAGGGTGGTGGTATGTCGGCTCAACAGGTCGGAACGATTTTGGGTGCGATGAACAGGTTGAAAATCGTGAATCGTTCTTACAACAGACCTCACACATATTGGTGGAGGGACGAAATTGCAGATTGATATTCTCAACGGCGATTGCTTGGATATGATGGCGACCCTTCCCGATGAGTCCGTGGATATGTGCGTCACCAGCCCGCCTTATTGGGGTCTGCGGGACTACGGCGGCAACGGCAGGGTTTGGGGTGCGCCCGAATGCGTTGAGCGTGGCGAAGGTGATACCTCCCACGAATGGGAAGGCTACACCCGACCAAGTGAAAATACCCGTAAAAATGATAACTCGCTTCAATTGAAATCGGCATATTGGGAACCGCAGGAACAGGCTTTCTGCAAACATTGTGATGCTTGGTTTGGGCAGTTAGGGCTTGAACCAACCTATGAGCAATATGTCAAGAACATGGTTGAGATTTTCCGAGAGGTGCGGCGTATTCTTAAGCCAAAAGGGACTCTATGGCTCAACCTTGGTGATTCTTATTGTGCCGGTTCAAGGAAGGACTCAAGGCCGCAGACGATGAACGGTGATGACCCCAAGGACTTACCCCTCAACCGGCGCAACCAAGCGTCGGGGGTGTTGAAGAATAAGGATTTGGTCGGTATTCCTTGGCGGGTCGCGTTTGCTCTACAAGCCGATGGTTGGTGGCTACGCCAAGACATTATTTGGGCTAAACCAAACTGCATGCCCGAAGCCGTCAAAGACCGATGCACCAAGAATCACGAATACATTTTCCTTCTCACCAAAGAAGCGCATTATTTTTACGATAATGAAGCCATCAAAGAGCCGACGGTGACGAAAGCCGACAAACGACAGTCGGCTTTTGCTTACGCTGACAACGAGGAATGGGCGGCTGGCGACCCGAACCGCACGAGCAAAGCGAAGGGGATTGCCGAGGCTCGCACGAAGGATTATGCTAAAAGAAACAAGCGTAGCGTTTGGTGGGTCGGGCCGAAACCATTCCCCGAAGCCCACTTCGCCGTATTCCCCATTGAATTGATTGAGCCTTGCATCCTCGCAGGGACGAGCGCACATGGTTGTTGTTCGGAATGTGGCGCACCGTGGGAACGGGTTGTTGAACGCACGCGGATTGATAGGACAAAGTTTCCGAAGAATGACGAGCGATACCGACCAAACAGATACAACGGGGCTTACGAGAACATTAACGGCAAAGGTGATGCTGGCTACACCCATACCGAGACTATGGGGTGGGAAGCGACATGCGATTGTGATGCAGATGTTGTGCCTGCTACGGTGTTTGACCCCTTCGGTGGTTCGGGGACGACGGGTATCACCGCCATTAAGCATGGGCGCAACGCGATTCTAACGGAATTGAGCAAGGATTATGTGGAAATTGCCCGTAAAAGAATTGCTTCCTTTCGTGCTGAAACGGGGTTGGATAAGTCGGAGGTATCTTGGCTATGAGCAAAATGCCCCGTAAATGCCTCCGTCGTTGTTCGGGGTGTGGCGAAGAAAGACTCACCATGACGACTAACCACAAGATTATGACCGACGGGATTAAGCGACAATGCGGCATTTTTCGTGTGGCTGACAGACCCCGAAATATCCAACCTCTCCGAACAGAAGAGGAATGAACATATCAATGGTTCTATAAACAATGTAAGCGTGGGGAATAACATGGTGCGAATCCAAGACCCGAACACGGGCGAAATGATTGACTTAGGCGAGGTTGTTTTCTACGAAGCCGGAACCCAACGACACGAATGCGTTAGTGGCGAGGATGTCCTCGTTGTTGAAATCAAGCACTTCGTCAAGCCAGCCAAGCCGTTGTATCACCGAAGGGATTGGTTGGAGGAAGAATATGTCACCAAGAATCGCACGATGGCTGATATTGCAGACCAATTCGGCATCACACCGATGAGCATTCACCAATGGCTCGGTAAGCATGGAATCCCCACACGCTCTCGTGGAAGGCGTAAGTGAAAGCCTTATAAGGCCACACGCTGACGACTTAACATGATTGTTGAGGCCGTCGGTAGAAACGATGTGTTGGTTCGCTGGCGGGATGCTAACGGGAAACGGCAACAGACCAAAATCACCGACAGGCTTCCGTATTGTTTTGTGCGTGATGAGGATGCCGAATACATTTACGACGAAAAGAAGGAGTCGGGCTACACCGGAGTTTTCGGGACTCCACTAACAAAGGTCACATGCTTCACGGTTGACGGTGTTCGCAACATCGCCAAGACGGGCAAAACATGGGAAGGCAACATCCCCTTCACGAACCAAGTCCTCACGGCTCGTGTGAAGGAAGGACAGAAGCCGTTTGAATCCTATGAACATCGTATTTGGTATCTTGACGGTGAATGGAAAACGGATAGCGGCGAAATCACCATGCTGACCGTCTATGATAGTTTTACCGCAAATCTTTACTCTTGGGTTGTATTACCTCATGGTGTAGCCAAGGGGAAATACAGTCAATTGCTTGACAAAAACAACAACGCTTATTCTTATGACACGCCCGTTCTCGTCTTTGACACCGAGGCCGAATTGCTCACCCACTTCACGGCGTTCATGCGGAAACAAGACCCCGACATCATCACCGGCTGGTATGTCGCTGGTGCTGACTTGAAGCAAATCGTTGAGCGATGCAACAAGGTGGGCGTGCGTGCCTCCAACATGTCCCCACTTAACCGCATTCGCTATGACTTTGGTGATTGGTCGCAACCCATCGTCGGGCGGAATGTCATTGACTTGAGGCTCGCTTTCCCCAAACTCTACGAATTGAAGAACGGCAAACTTCCGAATTACAAATTGGATGATGTGGCTTGGGAAACATTAGGGGAAAAGAAAACCGAATTGCCCGACGGTCACGACACCTATTACACCGACCCCATTCTTTACCTTGAATACAACCGTCAAGATGTGCGTTTGCTTCCCCGATTGAACGGACTCGTCAATGCCTTGGATTATTTTATAGCCGTCCAACACATCGCCCAATGCGAAATCCGAAGCACGCCGTTTGTCACGCAGGTTTTTACCTGCCTCGCTTTGAGCGACCCCGACTTCACGAAACAAATCCCATCCAAACCCATGTTTGACAAAGAGGATTACGACGGTGCAATCGTCATGGATGGCGAGAAGGGTATCTACCAAAACATCGGTATTTTTGATGTAAAGGCCATGTATCATAGCAACGCCGCTCTCCACAACATTTCTTGGGACACCCTCGGTGACGGTAAGGACTGTGGGAATGGGACACGCTTCTCGCAGGAGAATAAGGGTCTGCTTGTGCGACAGATGGACAACATGACGGTGCTACGCGACCACTACAAACGATTGATGAATGAGGCCACTACGGACGCTGAAAGGGTGCGCTACGATGCCCTCCAATACGCCACGAAGTCGCTCGTCGCCTCCATGTATGGTGTTGCTGGTGATGCTAAATACGGACTCTATCACCCCGAAATCGCCGCCGCAATCACTTTTACCTCAAGACAAACCTTGCTCAAATTAAAGGAGGTTGCCGAGGACTTGGGGCATCCCGTTGTCTATGGACACACCGATTCGGTGATGTGCAAAGTGGAATCCCCCGAACACGGCGAGAAGTCCGTTGAGGAAATGAACCGGCGTATGCACCCCATCATCGTTCAATTTGAGAAGTGGTCGTCGTCGTTCATCCTCATGGAGAAGAACCGCTACGCTGGCCTCGTCTGCTGGACTGATGGGGAACACCACGACCCCAAGCGGTATGTGAAGGGTATTGAATTGAAACAGAACCGCATGCCGACGGTGATGAAGGACGCTATGGGGAAGGTCATTGACGGCATCCTCAACGGTTATCACGAAGCCCAAATCACCGAACCGTTGGTGAAAACGATTGAGAATATCATTGGGGGAAAGGTAGATGCTTTGGACTTGTGCATGAAAGGCAAACTAACCAAGAACCTCAACGAATACACGAGCGTTAGCGGTGTTGCGGCTGGCGCACAATGGGCGAATCGCACGCTCGGCAAGGGTTATCGTGGCGGTGATTATTTCCTTGTGACGATTGACCCGAAGGGGAACTACCTCGCCTTTGACGACCCGAAGGACATTGACGGAATCGCTCAAATCGGCTACCGCACGATGGTTGACCGCTTCATCATCAAGAAGGTTTTACCGTATTATGAAGTGGCTGGTTGGGACATATCACCTCTTCATCGTGCCGTTGAAGGTAAGTCAAAGGTGACTTGGCTTTAAACACCTTTATATGATGTGCAGGTATGGGAAGGGTTGAGGGAAGATGAGCAACGGTTTCCGCCCGCAAAAGAAATTAAGCCAAAACCAATTGACGGAAGCGTTGGTTGAGTTAAATGGGCGGCTTCACGCCCTCTCAATGGCGGTCACTAACGAAATGCAACGCTTGAACATCCTTTTGTTCTCGTTGCTCAAGGACTTGGGTAAGGCCGACGAAATCACCTGCCCATCCTGTGAAACCATCAACATGCGCCCTCTCTTAACCGGCATTGAAGTCAATCCCATGTGCGTTGAATGCGGTGGACGAATTGAAGAACTCCCCGACAAAGCGTTTAAGGGAGAAATGATTGACGACTCCGAGGAATAATTTAAACGACGATAAAGGTGTGGTGTAGATATGCGACATATTGTTGGTTCAAGCGATGTCAAGGACTTGGAAAAGGCCATCAAGGAACACGGTGCTGATTTGGTTTATTGGCTTACCGATAGCACCCGAAGCAGGGAAGCAATCAGCGTTGGTCTTGACCGCAACCACCTTCTTTCAATCCAAAACCTCGGAAGCATGGAGGCTACGCTTGAATTGTTCGGTGAGAATTGGGAGGAATGTAAGTGCTACAAGGCAAAACCAGCCCCCAAGCCCAAGGCCAAGAAATCCGACAAAAAGGCCGAAGAGTAAGCCTTATAAGCCTTCAAACCTATGGTAAATCATGGGCGAGAAGAAGCGCACCTCAACATACGACCCCACGAAGGTCACGGACGAATTGGTGCTACGCGTTAGCAAGTCGTCTTACAATAACTACGCCATGTGTCCCCGTCAGTATTGGTGGAACAAAATCGCCCTGCCCGATATGGACATTCCCTCAAGCGAAGCCGCCATCCGAGGAACCGCCATCCATCAAGTCATGGAGGATTCGCTTCGTGAGGTTTCCGAGGATAAGAAGGCAAACATTGTCCACCAAATCAACAGCGATTTGTCCGTTGTGTTTGACCGACACGCTATCGCCCAAGGTGTGCATACCGAGGCCGGTGTTGACGCCCTGCGGGAAATCCTTGAGGCGATTGCCGCCGAATGGGGACACCTTGAAATCGTTGAATTGGAGGACAAGCATGTTCATTCACACACCATCACCGTTCTAACCGACGATGGTGAAATCCACTATCCCGTTGAATTGGTCGGGATGATTGACGGTGTGTTCCGTCACCCCGACGGCCACCTCGTCGTTGTTGAATTGAAAACAGGCAACGCCAACCAAAGCAAACTTTCACGGACTCGTGGCGAATTGTGTTTTTACCGCAAACTTTTGATGCTCAAGGGCTACG
>Ga0181591_10002507_pt1 | contig 15785 bp, 11 predicted proteins | sample 071ome_33_FD_133757 | JGI IMG/M metagenome (GOLD analysis project Ga0181591, IMG submission 133757) | Coastal salt marsh microbial communities from the Groves Creek Marsh, Skidaway Island, Georgia - 071412AT metaG (megahit assembly) | ecosystem: Environmental > Aquatic > Marine > Intertidal...
AAATTGATGAATCCCTCGTGCATGACGGTCGTGCCATCGCCTACGTAAGCACCCAAGCGAACCCGAGCCGCGTCGGCAATGCGCACGCCAGAGGGCACTACGTAATTGGTCATTTTAGGGAACTTGTCCACGCTAAGGATATCGAGCGTGCGCCCTTCGAGCCGCGCCTTCAGCTGTTGCTCCGATAATTCTGAGAGGTCGAGAGGGCCCTCAGCACTCCAGGCGACATTGGGCAGATTGGCGTAGATTCCTTCAAGGTTCATTGAATTCGGCCGAACCATGCGCAATGAGAGTAAGTGGAGCTTCAGATAGGCGCCCGGTGTGGACCGAACCGCTGTATCTTCAGCCAGTAGCGTGACCAACAGCGACACGGGATGTGGATTGGCTCTCTTTGATGCCAACGCCTGGATGGTCTCGATTTCCGGCAGATGAACCGAGAGGGGTTCTAAGGCGTCTAGACTGACTTCGACAAAATCCGCGGTTGCGAGAGCTGGATGCTCGAGTGTCAGCGCGTCGGCGAGAGCTTTCGAGGGATCGAGTTGCACCAAAGGGTAAAACACATCGAGCACGTCGCCCTTTAGATTTTTACTTGCGAGCCCAATTCCAAGACTAAACATTGCCTGTCCCTTGTTTGAAGCGCGCCAGTTTAAACAGTTTGGCGAGAAGATTCAGCTGGACTCGGCGATTGCCTGAACGATCCGCCTTGCAGCAGCCTCGACTTGTGCTTCCGCCTCAACGAGCGCGATACGCACATGCCCTGCACCGGGGTTGACGCCTTCGGCTTCCCGGGACAAATAGCTTCCCGGCAAGACCCTGATCCCCGCATGCTCAAAGAGCCATCGAGTGAATGCTTCATCATCTTGGGGGACGAGCCCACGGATAACCGGTATCTCTGGGAAGAGGAAGAAGCTCGCCGACGGTCGTTGCATTGGCCACACCGGTTCCACGATGGATAAAAAAGTTTGGAATTTCTCGCGATACAGCGCCCGGTTCTCGACAACGTGGTCTTCGTCTTGCCAGGCTAAAGTGCTGACCGATTGGGTATGCAAAGCCATCGCACTGCCATGATAGGTTCGGTACAGCCTGAACGCTTCAATGAGCTCTGGGTCGCCCGCAACGAAGCCCGATCGTAAGCCCGGCAGGTTAGAGCGTTTAGAAAGGCTGTTAAAGACGAGGCACAAATTAAAATCGGACAAACCCAGTTGCGCCGCGACAGTGAGCAGTCCGGGGGGTGGGTTGGCTTCATCATCGTAGATTTCTGAGTAGCATTCATCGCAGATGATCGGGATTCGATGGGTCTGGGAAAGCTGGATCCATGCCGTTAGGTCCTGCTCACTCAGGACCCGTCCGTGGGGGTTACCAGGGTTGCAAAGGTAGATGAGACCGACCTGTTTCAGGAGCTGGGCGTCTAATGCCTGAGGGGCGGCATTCCATTGGTTGTGCGACGACTCATTGAGATAGAAGATGTCTAAGCCTGCCAAGAGCGCCGCGCCCTCATAGATTTGATAGAAAGGATTCGGAATGATCGCAAGGGGTCGCTCGCCAGGATCCGCTAAGGCTTGGGCGACACTGAAAAGGGCCTCCCGGGTCCCATTAACGGGCAAGATGTGACGGTCTGGATCACAGCGCGCTGGCGTAAAACGTTGTGCGATAAAGGTCGAGATTGCGTTGCGCAACCCGATCGTACCTTCTGTTGCCGGGTATCGACCAAACCCCTCTCTCAGCGTTGCTTCCTCTTGCATGGCCCGAACCAGAAAGTCTGGTGCTCGGTGTTGAGGTTCGCCGAGCGCGAGTGAAAGCGGCGGCTGCTGGGGCTTAAGATCGGCAAGTAACCCCCCCAGTCTGGCAAAAGGATAAGCATGGAGTTTTTGTAGATTTGGGTTCAATGCGATGCCTCTGCAATGTGAGCGTCCAACGTGTCTTCGATTTTCGAAGTTAACGCGTTGATGCGCGCTTCCTCCACAATCGGTCGCCCGTTGGTTGAGCAAATTTGAAATATGTCTTCGACTCGCTCGCCTAGGGTCGTGATTTTTGAGGCGAGTAGCTCGATTTGCTCGGCCTCAAATACCTGGGCTAATTTGGCGAGCAGACCCGGTCGGTCGGCCGTGACCACTTCAAGGTCGGTATAGGGTTGATCTGGTTTGTTGTGGATGGTGATTTGGGTTTTGATCGCGAATTGCTTCAGCATCCGAGGTGTTCGTCGCCTGGACGTGACGCTTGGCGTTTGACCGGAGAGTGCCCGCTCCAGCGCCCGACGAATTTCATCGTTTCTACTGGGTGCGTCAGTCGCTGACAGGGGGTTCATTTCGAGCACATCAAAAATGTAATCGCGTCTGCCCTGGGCATTTGACGGAATGCGTGCGTCGACGACATTCAGGTCCATCTGTTCGAATGCCGTCACGATTTGCAGAAACGACGCTTGATCAGGCCGAGCATGAATAAAAATATGCGTGGTCCCTTCATCACGATTCAATCGTGAGGTGTCCTCGCCAATCAAAATGAGCGGTCCGTCATCGAGGTTATGGGTGTTCATCGATTCGGTATGCCAAATCATGTTCGAAGCAGACTCGCGCAAGAAGTAATCTTCGCCGAGCCCCTGCCAAAGCAATTCAACCTGGTCTGACTCGATGTCACGTTCCTTTAATTTGTTGATCACGCTGCTTTTGAGCTGTTTGAGGTAATCCTCGCGATCAATCATTTGGTCAAGGCCGAGTCGCAAGACTCTCTTTGTCTCGAGGTAGAGTTGGCTCATCAGGGACGCTTTCCAGCTATTCCAGAGCGTTGGATTGGTCGCGTTGATATCCGCAACCGTGAGCGCGTAGAGGTAATCGAGCCGAACTTGGTCGCCAATCAGGCTTGCGAATTCTCGAACCACATCTGGATCAAATATGTCTTTGCGCTGCGCGGTGGTTGACATGATGAGGTGGTGTTCCACAAGCCAGCAAACGAGATTGGTTTCCCACTGACCCAAACGATGACGCTCGCAAAAATTTCGGGCGATTTCGATGCCTTTGGTCGAGTGATCACCGCCCATGCCTTTCGCTAAATCGTGGAAGAAGCCAGCGATGTAGAGCAACTCGACCTTCGGTAGTCTCTGGTGAATGTGGGCGGCAATGGGGAACTGTTGTTCCTGATTCTTGTAACGGAACCTGCGCATGTTTCGCACGACCTGGAGCGTGTGCGCATCCACGGTATAAATATGAAAGAGATCAAATTGCATCTGACCCACCACACGCTCGAATTCGGGCAGGTAGGCGCCTAAAATGCCAAGCCGATTCATCCGGCGTAATTGTGAGAAGAGATGGTGTTCAACCCCCAGTAGCCGAATGAACAATTCGGTTGACGCGTGGCTGTTGCGGAACCCCTCGTTGATTTTTGGCGCTTGAGACTTTGCCAAGCGGCTGGTTTCGCTGCGAATGCCTTTCAGCGTTGCCGACTCGCCCAGAATGACGAACATTTCAAGCAAGGCCTCGGGATGGTGATGGAACAGATCAGGTTGTTTGGCGGCTAGCTTCTGATCGATTGCCTGGAACCGCTCATTGATTTCCGTGATGTTTGAGCGTCGCTTTAATTGAGGTGCAAGGACCCGCTCTTCAAAAGCCTGGAGAGAAACTTCGTTGATGCTGCTCACCGACAACGCAAATCGATAGTAGTCTTGCATGAATTGCTCAACGGCAAGTTGCTCTCGGTCTTCATAGCCGAGAAGGTCAGCGAGTTGCCTCTGATGATCAAACAGGAGTCTGTTTTCATCGCGCCCACGCGTTAAATGCAGCGCGAATCGAATTCTCCAAAAGAAGGCACGAGCTTCCTCGAGTTCCTCAGCCTCGCGAGGCTCAAAGAACCCAAGCTGAACCAAGGTTTCCAAATGATCTGTTTTGAGCGCCAGTTTTGCGATCCAGAGTAAGGTATGAATATCTCGAAGCGCACCGGGAGAGGTTTTGATGTTGGGCTCGAGACTGTATTCCGTGTGATTGGACTTGGCGTGCCGCTCGTTTTGTTCCTCGAGTTTGGCTTTGTAAAAGTCACTGACGCGCCAGCATTTTTTTCGCTCGAGCCGTTTTTCGAGACGATCGAGCAGGATGGGTGATCCGCAGAGCATCCGAGCGTCCAGCATCGAGGTCATGATGGTGACGTCGTTCTTCGCTTGAGTGAACGCATCGCCCAGGCTTCTGACACTGTGGCCAACCTCAAGGCCGATATCCCAGAGTAAGGTGGTGAACGACTGAATATTCGCCGCATGCTTTTGCAGATTTTCCCGTTCCGAGAGGATCAACAGATCTATGTCGGAATGGGGCATGAGTTCACGCCGACCGTAGCCACCCACAGCCACCAGTGCAATTCGGGTCTTCCGCCAGCTGCTGAGGTTTTCATCCCAGCTAAAGCGTGACCAACAAAGATTGATGAGGATGTCAGTGAAACAGCATTGCCGTTCAAGCATGTCCGCGATGGGTGCGCCGTCACGAAGCGCCTGCTCGATGGTGGTCTTGTGGCGAACGATCGCGCTTTTTAATAAGCCAATCGGGTTCTTTGCCTCCAGAATGGCTGCGCGATCCAGCCAGTCGTCGGTATCAACCGCAACGGCTGATGGTGTCATCGTTACGCAGCGTCAGTATTTCGTAACCCGTCTCTGTGACGGCGATGGTGTGCTCCCATTGGGCAGTGAGTTGATGATCCTTGGTCACGACCGTCCACTGATCGGGTAGAAGCTTCACCGCTGCCCGACCGGCATTGAGCATGGGCTCGATGGTGAATGTCATGCCCGCTTTTAACTCAAGCCCGGTGTTGGGCCGACCATAGTGAAGCACTTGAGGTTCATCGTGGAAGGTTCGGCCAATGCCGTGCCCACAATACTCTCGAACAACGGAAAATCGCTGTTTCTCGGCAAAGGCTTGGATGGCAAACCCGATGTCCCCTAAACGGGCGCCAGGTTTGACTGCTTGAATGCCTCGGTAAAGGCTTTCTTGGCAGACTTCAACCAATCGTTTGGCCCGAACGCTGGGTTTGCCAACAATAAAGGTCTTGCTGGTATCGCCGTGGAACCCATCTTTAATCAAGGTTACATCCACATTGATGATGTCGCCGTCTTTTAGGATTTTGTCATCTGAGGGGATACCGTGACACACCACATGATTGACTGAGGTACAAATCGATTTGGGAAAGCCTCGGTAATTCAGCGGTGCCGGTACCGCTTTTTGAACATTGATTGTGTAGTCATGGCAAATGCGGTCAAGCTCACCCGTGCTGACGCCAGGCTGAATGTAGGTCTCGATCATTTCGAGTTGTTGGGCGGCGAGTGAGCCGACCTCACGCATCTTGTCGAGCTCTTCTGGTGTCTTGATATTGACCAACGGGGACGACTCAGTGAAAGGGATCGGGGATTATAGCAATCCTGTTTAGTTATAGGAGACTGTCATAGAGAAATGGGGTTTTTTATGTTATAAAACGCGCCGCTTGTGGGAGAGGGTAGCGGTAGGTGGTGATTCTCTCCAATAAGGCTCGGCCCGATGAGCTGAGTCTTGTGGGTGATGCAAGATGGGTGTCTGAGATTTGTCTGAGTAACAAGCTAGGCAGAGGGTCAGGCGCCTTGATCGAGGGGCTCTAGTCGGAGACCGCTCAGAACAGCAACGCACACGCAGAAAAAGAGCAGGCAATGACAGGCGTTACGAAAGAAGCGCGCGCATTTTCAGGGCGGCTGACCTTGGGCGTAAGCTCAAGGGTGGGTCAACCGAGCGGTAGGAAAGCAAGCGTAAGAAACCAAGCGACACAAACTAAGCGTTTGAGTAAAAACGTTAAAAAATAAGCACATACATCGACACAGGACATGGGTGCCTTCGGGTTGTGGCCTGGGATGTATGGAAGATTAACCCGATTAAAAGGAAATCAAATGAGTCAGGTCAGCATGCGCGACCTGCTGGAAGCAGGCGCTCACTTCGGTCATCAAAAGCGGTACTGGAACCCCAAAATGAAAGAGTACATTTTTGGGGCTCGCAACGACATTCACATCATTAATCTTGAAAAAACGGTACCCGCCTTGGAGGCCGCCCTGGCCTTCGTCGGCCAAATCGCCAATAAGCGCAACAAAGTGCTGTTTGTAGGAACCAAGCGCAGCGCGGGGAAAATTATCAAAGAGGAAGCCTCTCGATGCGGCATGCCCTATGTAGATAAGCGCTGGCTAGGCGGCATGTTGACCAACTACAAGACGATTCGTCAATCCATCCGCCGCCTTCGAGACCTAGAAGAACAGAAATCGGATGGAACCTTCGCCAAGCTCACAAAACACGAAGCCTTAACGCGTCAGAGAATGCTGGACAAGTTAGAGAGTAGCCTCGGCGGGATCAAGGATATGGGCGGGCTGCCCGACGTCATACTGGTCGTAGATGTCGATTATGAAGCGATTGCAGTCACTGAAGCTCGCAAATTAGGCATTCCAGTGATCGGACTTGTTGACACCAACAGTGATCCCGATGGCATTGATTTCGTCATCCCTGGTAATGATGACGCGATCCGTTCGGTTCGGTTATTCGCATCAGCCTTTGCAGACACCATTTTGAACGCCAGACAAGACGGCTCGAGAATGGTAGAGAGCGACTTTGTTGAAGTGGAAGAAGCCGCACCTGAATCGACGAGTGCGCAAGCGGCTGAGGTTGAAGTTTCAGCAGCATCAGAGGCTCCGACTGAAGCATCGGTAGATACCGAAGCCGAGGTCGATGCATCGGAATCAGGGGAAGCCGAGTCAGCCGAAAAGGATCAGTAGACTCAGTATCTGAACGATTGGGTGGCGCTACGCTGAGCGCATCGTTGGGAGGCTGAAGAGCCTGCCAGCACCGCGCCTACGGTCGACACCCAACGACATAGAAACTGATTAGAAACGTTTAAAAAGATCCCACAGCGGTCTCGATGAGAGAGCCCAAGCAACTTTTCAATTAGGCCTCTGGGGGATAAGTAGCGAGTCGGGCTTAGAGTCGCTCGACAGCCGCACGAAGGGTTAAAGGAAGACAAAGATATGGCAGCGATTACTGCAGCGTTGGTAAAAGAGCTCAGAGAGATTACCGGGCTCGGCATGATGGATTGTAAAAAAGCATTGGTCGAATCCGATGGCAACATGGAGGAGGCGATTGATAGCTTGAGGAAATCGAGTGGCTTGAAGGCAGCGAAGAAGGCAGGTCGTATCGCGGCCGACGGGACCATTGTTGTGAAGTCGGATGAGAACGGCGGAACCATGGTCGAAGTCAACTGCGAGACTGATTTTGCAGCCAAAGATGAGAATTTCCTTGCGTTCGCGGACAAGGTCGCAAGTGCCGCCCATGCGCAAGAGGGCACTGACGTTGCAACGCTGATGGCCGCTGGTCTTGAAGCCGATCGAGAGGCGTTAGTGCAGAAAATCGGCGAAAACTGCAGTGTTAGACGAATTGTGAAGTACGCCGGACAGGTTGCCGCTTACATCCACTCGAATGCAAAGATCGGCGTTCTGGTGTCTCAAACCGGTGGTGACGAAACACTGGGCCGAGATCTGGCCATGCATATCGCGGCTTCAAACCCTCAATTTGTCTCACCCGAGCAAGTGGACCAAGCCACGATTGAAAAGGAGCGGGAGATTTATTCGGCTCAAGCGGCTGAAAGTGGGAAACCCGCAGATATTGTCGAGAAGATGGTCGAAGGCCGAATCAAGAAGTTCCTCAGTGAGATCAGTCTGACCGAGCAAGGTTTTGTAAAGGACCCAGACACGAAGGTTGCGCAACTTCTCAAGAAGGAAGGCGCTGAGATTCTCGCATTTTCACGTTTTGAAGTGGGTGAAGGCATCGAAAAAGAAGAAGTCGATTTCGCCTCAGAAGTTGCGCAGCAACTGGGCTAAACGCTGAGGTCAGAATGCCGCTAAAGAAACCCACGCCCAAATATCAAAGAGTCCTGCTCAAACTGAGCGGAGAGGCGCTCGGTGTCGAGGGCGTTGGAATTGACCCGAAGGTCTTGGACCGGACCGCATTAGAGATCGGTCAGCTGGTGGGGATTGGGATTCAGGTCGGTCTGGTCATTGGCGGTGGCAATCTATTTCGCGGAGCCGCCCTCTCCGCTGCAGGGCTCGATCGCGTTACGGGTGATCACATGGGTATGCTCGCCACCGTGATGAATGCACTCGCGATGCGTGATGCGCTTGAGCGAGCAAACATTCAGACGGTGGTGATGTCCTCGATTCCGATGAGCGGTGTTGTTGAACACTATGACCGCAGGCTTGCGATCCGTCATCTTCAAGAGGGTGACGTCGTGATTTTCTCAGCGGGAACAGGAAACCCATTTTTCACCACGGATTCGGCAGCCTGTTTACGTGGGATCGAGATTGAAGCGGATGTCGTGTTGAAGGCCACGAAGGTGGATGGTGTGTATTCAGCAGATCCAGTGACCCATCCGGAGGCCTTGAAGTACGACGAAATCACCTACGATAAAGTGCTGGAAGATCAGCTCGGGGTGATGGATTTGACCGCCATTTGCCTCGCCCGTGATCACGATATGCCGCTCCGGGTCTTTAAACTTGATAAGCAAGACGCGTTGCTCAACGCGGTGGTGTCTGATCACGAGGGGACTCTGGTGACGAGCGGTCTGCCTCATTCCTAAGATCGCGGAAGGTCCAGAGCGATCAGTCGTCGCCCTGATGGAGGATCCCTATCCCAGAAGCGATCAGGTTCTGATTGGGTCATCTGAAAGGTGTGAGAGGAGAACCTAATGATTAATGAAATCTTGGAAGATGCTCAAGATCGAATGGATAAAAGCATTGTGGCTCTCGAAGCCGCGTTTGCGAGGATTCGAACGGGGCGTGCGCATCCCAGTTTTCTGGATACGGTGGATGTTGACTATTACGGCAGCGTGACGCCGCTTAAGCAGATGGCAAACATCAATGTTGAGGAGGGCCGAACGCTCGTGATCGCGCCCTGGGATCGCACCACGATTCCGCTGATTGAGAAGGCGATTCTCAAGTCAGATTTGGGCGTGACGCCCAACAGTGGTGGAGAAAGTGTGCGCATCACAATGCCGCCACTGACCGAAGAAAATCGTCGAGATCTCGCCAAAGCGGCTCGTAATGAGGCTGAAAACGCCCGAATTGCAGTTCGGAATATTCGGCGTGATGCAAACTCCGATATCAAAGATTTCTTGAAAGAAAAGGAGATTTCGGAAGACGACGCTCGACGAGCCGAAGACCAAGTTCAAAAGTTGACCGACCTGAAGGTGAAGTCGGTGGATGCCTTGCTTGAGAAGAAAGAAAAGGAACTGATGGAGTTCTAGCCATCAGAGGAAGCGATCATGCTTAGATCTCGGGTGATCACGGCGTTGATGATTGCGCCTCTTGCGCTGGCGGCGCTCTTGCTACTTGATGCTTCCGCTTATGTCTTATTTATTGCTGCCGTGCTCGCAGTGTGCGGTTGGGAGTGGGCCAATTTTGCCCATCTTCGTGGCTGGAGCCGAGTCGCTTATGGGCTCCTGATTGGGTTGATCACCAGTTTCGTGCCGCCCAGTGCTTGGTGGCTCTGGATCAGCCTGATGACTTGGGTGATTGCGGGATACTTGGTTCTGCGTTTTCCAAAATACCCGGCCACCCTCAAACGGCCCACCCCGATCCTGGCTCTAGGCGTCGTCGTGATGGTGCCTGCGGGTCTTGCTCTGGTTATGCTTCAATCTCAGCCCAACTACGCCGCCAATTTGGTCCTGCTGCTGGGGCTGGTCTGGTGCGCAGACATTGGTGCTTATTTCACTGGCCGTCGTTGGGGCAAACGCAAACTCCACCCCGCCGTCAGTCCAGGGAAATCTTGGGCAGGGGTTTACGGTGGGTGGGTCATCACGCTGGTCTTTGTCCTCCTCTGGCGGGTGCAAACGGGTCTCTTTGGGCTGTCGAATTGGAAGGTCGAACTCTTTTGGTTATTGATGGCGAGCGGGATGGTTTTTGTCAGTATTCTCGGTGATCTGGCGATGTCGATGTTCAAGCGAGTTCGAGACATCAAAGATTCGAGTCAACTCTTGCCTGGCCACGGCGGGTTCCTCGATCGCTTGGACAGTCTATTTTCCGTGGCGCCGATCTTGGTTCTCTGCCTGGTTTATGGGGGTTTGGTGTGAAGCCGCGTTCAGGACTGACCATATTGGGTTCGACCGGCTCGATCGGACAACAAACCCTTGCGGTTATGGCCGAACAAACCGACCTCTTTGTTTACGCACTCACCGCGCACTCACAAGTTGACCAGTTGATATCCCAATGCGAAGCGGTGGCACCTCATGTCGCGGTCGTCTCAGATCCGAGCCAGTACGCAGCGCTTGCTGAGGGATTAAAAATGCGAGGGTTAAAAACCGAGGCCAGAGCGGGTCGCGAGGCACTCAGAAGCGTTGCAGAAGCCGATGAGGTCTCTCACGTCATGGCCGCGATTGTCGGTGGAAGCGGGCTTGAGCCCACCTATGCTGCTGCGGCCGCTGGCAAAACGGTTTTGTTGGCGAATAAAGAGTCCCTCGTGATGTCCGGTGAATTGTTTCTATCGTCGATCGAGAGAACAGGCGGTGAAGTCATACCCGTGGATAGCGAACACAATGCTATTTTTCAGTGCTTGGGTAATTCTAGAGCGGTGGGGAGCACCGTCGCCAAACTTTTGCTCACTGGGTCAGGTGGTCCCTTTCTTGAGCGTCCAATGGATTCGTTCGACAGCATCACGCCTGCTGAGGCGTGCCTGCACCCGAACTGGTCCATGGGGCGAAAGATTTCAGTCGATTCAGCGACCATGATGAATAAGGGGCTTGAACTCATCGAGGCTTGCTTTCTTTTTGGAGTCCCGAGCGCAAAGATCGACATCGTGATTCATCCGCAGAGTGTTGTGCATTCTATGGTTGCGTTCGAGGATGGTTCGGTCTTAGCGCAAATGGGGCAGCCGGATATGCGCACGCCCATTGCCAGCGCCCTGGCGTGGCCCGAGCGAATGACCAGTGGGGTGTCCCCGCTCGATTTCGTGAGCGGCCTTCAATTGTCATTTAGAGCTCCAGATCATGATCGATTTCCTTTGCTTGACCTCTGCCGTCAGGTTGCCGCAGGGGGGCAGTCGGCAAAGGTGGCCCTGAATGCCGCGAACGAAGTGGCTGTGGACGCATTTCTTCAAGAGCGCATTCGATTCACGGATATCGAACGCATCGTGAAGACCACGGTTGATGCAATGGCTATTGAGGAACTCCCGTCGATTGAGGCGGTCCTATCCTTTGATTCGCGATGCCGTTTGGAAGCCCAAAGACAGATGACAAAATGGTTCTAGATATTCTTCAAAGTGTGATCGCACTGATTGTGACTTTGGCAGTGTTGATCGCTGTTCATGAATACGGTCATTTTCAGGTTGCGAGGTGGTGTGGTGTCCACGTCGAGCGCTTCAGCATCGGATTCGGCAAAGCCTTAGTCCGATTTGACGGTGCGCCGCCTGAGATTGAGCCTGTCCCGTCGGGTTCAGAGCCTCGAGTGAGAACGCGCGCCAACGAACCGCTCATGGGTACAGAGTATTGCGTTGCCATGATCCCGCTCGGTGGCTATGTCAAATTTCTGGACGAACGTGATGGATTTGTGCCCGAGGATCAGCGGTCGTTTGCATTCAACACAAAACCGCTCTGGCAACGCGCACTCATTGCGTTCGCCGGTCCGTTGGCAAACTTCCTGCTAGCGGTGGTCGTGTACTGGATGGTCTTCGTGATGGGGGTGCGTGATTTTTCGCCCGTGATCGAGGTGGCGCCGGGAAGCCCGGCAAGCTTGGCGGGATTGCAATCGGGCGATGAGGTCCTTCGCTTGGATCAAGTGCCCATCACGGATTGGACCGCATTTAACTTACAACTCCTTGATCGGTTGGGAGAATCGGGCAGCCTGATCTTTGATGTCGCCAGAGCTGGGGATGCGGATGAGGCAGCCGTTGGCGCGCAAATTCCCATCGATCGATGGCTATCGGAGCTCGCTGATCCTAACCCAGCGTCCGAACTCGGGCTGTCCCTCCACGTTCCCATCGTTCCTGCTGTGCTGGGAGACGTAAGTCCTTCAAGCCCTGCAGAGCAGGGTGGGCTGATGACAGGGGATCGGGTGCTGTCAGTTAACGGAGCGTCGATCGCAGGTTGGATCGAGTTTGTCGATCGTGTCAGGGCAAACCCTGATCAAACGTTGGCATTGCGATTAGAGCGCGGCAACGAATTGATTGATCGCTGGGTTACACCAGAAGCGGTTGATGACGACGGTGCGGAGATTGGGCGCATTGGCGCAGCGCTGGGTGACTACGAATTCCCATCGGACAGGGTGAGAGTGAGAGAGTATTCAATGCTGGGTGCTTGGGTTCCTGCCGTGCAAAAAACATGGGCAATGACGCGCTTCACTGTCGAGAGTTTGGTCAAGATGGTCCAAGGATTACTGTCCCCAAGGAATCTATCAGGACCGATCACGATCGCTAAGATTGCGGGCCAAACCGCAGAGCGAGGCCTTGATACCTACCTCGGCTTTATTGCACTGATCAGCGTCAGCCTAGCGGTCCTAAATTTATTGCCTGTACCCATGTTGGATGGGGGCCATCTGCTTTATTATGCGGTGGAGGCGCTTGCGGGCCGACCCATACCGGAACGTCTTCAATACCTGGGATTACAAGTTGGGCTGGTGCTGTTGGTGGGCATCATGCTTCTCGCCTTTTATAATGACCTGCTGCGGCTATAACGGATTTTTTGTGAATACTCTCCATCATTTTTTTCGCGCTGCGCTTTTCCTCAGCGCATTTTTGAGCGCGGCCATCGCGCAGGCGTTTGTGGTCACTGACGTTCGTGTTGAAGGCTTGCAGCGTATTTCCGCAGGCACCGTCTTCGGGGCGATTCCATTCAATGTTGGCGATAACGTGGATGATGAGGGGTTAAGACGCATTATTCGCGCGTTATTCCGCACGGAGTATTTTGACGACGTCAAAGTTGGACGTGACGGGAATGTGCTTCTTATTATTGTTAAGGAGCGTCCCACCATTGACAGTATCGAATTCGATGGCAACAAAGCGATCAAAACCGAAGCCCTCACCGAGGGCTTATCTGATGCGGGGCTCGCTGAGGGCGAAATTTTCAAAAAAGTCACCCTCGATCAAATGGGGGCTGAGCTCGAACGGCAATATGTACTTCAGGGTCGCTACGATGCGGAAATAGAAACGGAAGTCGAAGACTTGCCCCGTAACCGAGTGGCGCTCAAGGTCAATATTGACGAAGGCAATGTCTCTGGGATTCGCCACATCAATATTGTGGGTAATTCCAAATTCGATGATGAGACGCTGAGAGAGCAGTTTGAGTTGAAACTGCCGACTTGGCTCTCCTGGTATACCAAGGATGGCCAGTATTCGAGAGAAAAACTCAAAGGAGACCTTGAGTCTCTTGAATCCTATTACCTAGATCGTGGCTACCTGAATTTCGAGATTACGTCGACGCAAGTCGCGATTGCGCCCAACATGGAAGATGTTTACATCACCATCAACGTGAGTGAGGGCGAGCAGTACGAAATATCGACCGTTGAGATCAGCGGCGAGCTGAGGGACATCCCCGAGGAAAGTATTCGGTCAATGCTGCTGACAGCACCAGGGCAAATTTTTTCCCGAGAGCTGATGACGTTATCAGAAGAGCGCATCGAAGCCGTGCTAGGTAATTCCGGCTATACCTTCGCCAGTGCCACAGGGAGTCCTGAGTTGTCTGAAGATGGTGAGTCTGTGGTGGTCAAGTTTTTTGTCGACGCCGGTAATCGGGCGTATGTTCGTCGGATCACGTTTTCCGGGAATACGCTGACTCAAGACGAGGTCTTGCGCCGCGAGATGCGGCAAATGGAGGGTGGCTGGGCTTCAAATTCATACATCGAGGCCTCCAAAGTCCGGCTGGAGCGGTTAGGATTTTTCAAGGAAGTCAATGTTGAAACGCCGACCGTTGCTGGTGTGGCGGATCAGATCGATGTTGAATACACGGTAGAAGAGCAGCCTTCCGGCGCAATTTCAGCAACCTTTGGTTACGCTCAGGATTACGGCGCCATTCTGGGGCTTTCGTATCAGGAATCGAATGTTTTCGGCAGCGGGAACTCGCTCAATTTTAGCGTGAATCGAAGCTCCTATCAGACGTCCTACAATGTGTCTTTCTTTGATCCTTACTTTACGGTGGATGGCGTGAGTCGGGGTTATTCTGTTTACTATCGAAGCACTTCGTTTGACGAGAGAAATATTGCTCGCTTTTCGACGGATACCTTGGGAGCGACCGTGAGTTTCGGTTACCCCATCAGTGAAATATCTCGCTTTAATTTCACCGTCGGTGCTGAAGATACGAAAATCAAAGAAGGCATTTTCCCCGCTCAGGAGATCTCCCGATTTCTATCGGAGGAAGGCAATCAATTTAAGTTGATCACGCTCTCGGCGGCCTACCAGATGTCTGCACTCAACCGAGGCCTTTTGCCGACGGCGGGTCGATCGCAATCGTTATCCTTTGAGGCCACAGTCCCTGGAAGCGAGTTAGAGTTCTATCGGGTCAATTATTCGGGCCAGATCTTCTTTCCTCTGACAAGGCTCTTCACGCTTCGACTCCGAACGGATCTCGGTTATGGCGGGACCTTTGGCGACACGGAAACCTACCCGTTCTACAAGCATTTCTATTCGGGCGGTTTCGGTTCGGTTCGCGGCTACAAATCCAATACCTTGGGTCCCAGAACCACGCGATCACCCAATGACCCCTATTCGGACCCGGACCCAATTGGTGGGAATATTTTGATCGAAGGCAGTGCTGAGATCTTGTTTCCCCTCCCGTTTGTGGAAGATCAGCGGCAGCTTAAGTCGGCACTCTTTTTTGATGCAGGAAACGTCTTTAATAGCAATTGTCCCGAGATTTCCACCTATTGTTTAGACGTGAAAGACGGAGAACTGCGATACTCAGCTGGCGTTTCTGTCACCTGGATTACCGGGTTCGCACCGATCAGCTTCGCAATTTCCTATCCGGTTAACACGCGCGATGGCGACGAGCGAGAATCATTTCAGTTCGAATTGGGCCGAACTTTCTAGGGTTTCTGGCGTCTAATGCGTTGAATCCAACCTGGGGTTATGACAATATCTCGCCCCGTTTGGGAAGGCAGGCTCTGATGGGGTTGAGTGGAGCCTTGGCCGGCTGATCTAAAGGAAGGACGAAATGTGTGAGGTGCGTCATGAAGCGCCCCAAAGCCCGTCGTCTCTGAGGTTCTTAGCCGCGCGTCTGCAGTTGCAAAGGAAGACAAGCTTCAGCATGCGAGCGGGCAAAACCCATTAAAGTGACGCTAAGCTAAATAACAGATAATGAGGGAAGTAGCTGCCAAGGAAAGACCCTGAATCAGGTGTGGCCGGCTTAACGATAAGAGTGAGGAGAATATGGTGCAAGCGACGTTAAAAAAATGGTTGATGATCAGCCTGTGTGTTGGGCTGTTCGGGTCAGCAGCAGCAATTGCCGAGGTCAAGCTGGCGTTTGTTGACGTCGATAGAGCCGTGGCAAGTTCAGAGAGCGCGCAGAAGTTGCTTCAGCAACTGCAGCAAGAATTTTCGGCTGACGAAGAGACCATCAAAAAGATTCAGACTGAGGCTGCCGCGTTATTGCAGAAAATGCAAAAAGACAGCGAAGTCATGAGTGAAGACGAGAAGCGTCGTGTGCAACAGGAAAGTGAGTCGCTCAAGAACGATTTCGTCTATCAGAGTCAGAAGCTGCAGAAAGAGGTGGCGGCTCGTCAGCAAGAACTCTTTGCTGGCACAGACGGAAAAGTTCGCAAGGCCATCGAAGATCTG
>Ga0181591_10002509_pt1 | contig 15775 bp, 15 predicted proteins | sample 071ome_33_FD_133757 | JGI IMG/M metagenome (GOLD analysis project Ga0181591, IMG submission 133757) | Coastal salt marsh microbial communities from the Groves Creek Marsh, Skidaway Island, Georgia - 071412AT metaG (megahit assembly) | ecosystem: Environmental > Aquatic > Marine > Intertidal...
GACGCCGACAATGTCGCCAAGGCCTGCCTCGACGCGCTGTCGGGCGTTGTCTGGCGCGACGACAGCCAGGTCCAGCGCCTGCTGGTCGAGAAGATCGCGGCGGAGCCGCCGCGCATCCTGATCGAGATCGCGCCGCACAGGCCGGCGGCTGCCTGCGAACACGCGAACATCCGCGAAAACCTTGCGAAAATCGCGGCGAACGTCCATACGGATCGCTGAATTCCCCGGCACGTTTAGGATATCTTTCCGGCCATGACCGTCGTCACCCGTTTCGCCCCCTCGCCCACGGGCTACCTGCATATCGGCGGGGCGCGCACCGCGCTGTTCAACTGGCTGTTCGCGCGCCATCACGGCGGCACCTTCACACTGCGGATCGAGGATACCGACCTCAAGCGCTCCACCCAGGACGCGATCGACAAGATCTATGAGGGCCTGAAATGGCTGGGCCTCGACTGGGACGGTGAGCCGGTCTCCCAGTCCGCCAATGCGCCGCGCCATGTGGAAGTCGCCAACCAGCTTCTGGCGGACGGCATGGCCTATCGCTGCTATTGCACGCCCGAGGAACTGGCCGAAATGCGCGAGAATGCGCGTAACAACGGCGGCTCCACCCGGGTCTATGACGGGCGCTGGCGCGATCGGGACCCGTCCGAGGCCCCGGCGGGGATCGAGCCGGTCATCCGCATCAAGATGCCGCTGGACGGCGAGACCACCATCAGCGACCTCGTGCAGGGCGACGTGACCCGCACCAACGACACGCTGGACGACTTCATTATCCTGCGCTCCGACGGCACCCCGACCTACATGCTGGCCGTGGTCGTGGACGATCACGACATGGGCGCGACCCATGTGATCCGGGGCGACGACCACCTGAACAACGCCTTCCGCCAGTATCACCTCTACAGGGCCTGCGGCTGGGACGTGCCGGAATTCGCCCATATCCCGCTGATTCACGGCGCGGACGGCGCGAAACTGTCCAAGCGCCATGGCGCGCTCGGCGTGGAGCATTATGCCGAGCTCGGCATCCTGCCCGAGGCCATGCGCAACTACCTGCTGCGCCTTGGCTGGTCCCATGGCGATGACGAGGTGATCTCGACGGCACAGGCGATCGAGTGGTTCGACCTGGATTCCGTCGGCCGGTCGCCGGCGCGGTTCGATATGGACCGGCTCCTGAACCTGAACGCCCATTACCTGAAGGAAGCCGATCCGGCCGATCTGGCGGCGCAGGTCCTGGCGCGCGCACAGGAAAGCACGGAAAAGAGTCTTTCCCCCGATGCACAGGCGCGCTTGGAAAAGGGCATGGCTGGGCTCGCGCAACGGGCGAACACCATCCCCGATATCCTTGATTCTGCTGCGCTTTATCTTTTTGACGCGCCACTAAACTTCAGCGACAAGGCGAGCGCGGCTCTGGCCGATCCGGAGACCCGCACGCGGCTTGCCGAACTGACCGAAATCTTCGCCGGTCTGGGTTCCTGGACCGAGGAAGACCTCGACGCGGCGGTGCGGAACTACGCGGAAACCCGCGACATCAAGCTGGGCCAGGTCGCCCAGCCGCTGCGGGCCGCGCTCACCGGCAGCAACGTGTCACCGGGCATTTTCGAGGTGCTTGCCGTGCTCGGCCGCGAGGAAAGCCTCACGCGGCTGAGACTGGTCACGGAATGAGCGAAATCGCGTTGTCGCCGTTGCTCAAAGCGGGCTCGAAGATTAGAGTGCGCTGCAACAAAACTCAGTCCCGCATCCGGCGCGCACCCGCGCGATGCGAGCATTCCCCGGGGAGTATTTGAAAATGACCCAAGCGAAATCTTCCGGCACCGCGACCTTGACCGTTGACGGCAAGACCGTCGAGCTGCCGATCCTCGAGGGCACCGAAGGCCCGAAAGTCATCGATGTGCGCCGTCTCTATGCAGAGACCGGCATGTTCACCTACGACCCGTCCTATACCTCGACCGCAAGCTGCGATTCCGAGCTGACCTATATCGACGGCGAAGTCGGCATCCTGCGTCACGGCGGCTACACCATCGAGGAACTGGCCGAGAACAGCAGCTTCCTGGAGGTCTGCTACCTGCTCCTGCACAAGGAACTGCCGCAGAAGGACGCTCTGGACGACTTCCAGAACACCATCATCAACCACACGATGATCCACGAGCAGCTGCGCAACCTGTACAGCGGTTTCCGCCGCGATGCGCACCCGATGGCCGTGATGATCGGCGTGGTCGGCGCCATGTCGGCCTTCTATCACGACTCAACAGACATCAACGATCCGCAGCAGCGCCTGATTGCCTGCCACCGCCTGATCGCAAAGATGCCGACGATTGCCGCCTGGGCCTACAAGTACTCGGTCGGCCAGCCGTTCATGTATCCGAGCAACAGCATGAGCTACGCGGGCAACTTCCTGCGCATGACCTTCGGCGTGCCCGCCGAGGAGTATGAGCTCAGCCCCGCAATCGAGAAGGCGATGGACCGGATCTTCATCCTCCACGCCGACCATGAGCAGAACGCCTCGACCTCGACGGTCCGCCTGGCGGGTTCCTCGGGCGCTAACCCGTTCGCCTGCATCGCCGCGGGTATCGCGACTCTCTGGGGGCCCGCCCATGGCGGCGCAAACCAGGCCGTGCTCGAAATGCTGGAGCAGATCGGCCACAAGAAGAACATTCCGGAATTCCTGGAGCGCGCGAAGGACAAGGACGATCCGTTCCGCCTGATGGGCTTCGGGCATCGCGTGTACAAGAATTACGATCCGCGCGCGGGTGTGCTCAAGCAGTCCGCCGATGAGGTTCTGGCCGAACTGGGCGCGGAGGACGATCCGCTGCTCGAACTGGCCATGGAACTGGAGCGCATCGCGCTGGAAGACGACTACTTCGCCGAACGCAAGCTGTTCCCGAACGTGGACTTCTACTCGGGCATCATCCTGAGCGCGATCGGCTTCTCGACCAGCATGTTCACCGTACTGTTCGCGCTGGCGCGCACCGTCGGCTGGATCGCCCAGTGGAAGGAAATGATCGAGGATCCGGCGCAGCGCATCGGTCGCCCGCGCCAGCTCTACCTCGGAGCCACCGAGCGTTCCTATCCGCCCGTTGACAAGCGCTAGCGGCAACGGCGGCAGACGCCGCCGCGCCCTGCCGCTTTAGTCGAAGGAAGAGCCGTCCTTCTTTGTGAAGTGCGGCTTGCCGCCGCGCACGGCGTTCGCCATGTCGATGTCCGGATAGGTGACCTCCTCGTCACCCGGACGATCACCCACCTCCATCACCAGCACCTCAGCATCCGTGAGGTTCGCGATGGTGTGCGCGTTGGGATTGCCCGCCGGAAACCCCGCCGCCATGCCGGCCTTCAGCGTGGTCTCGCCTTCATCCGTAATGAGGGTCGCCTCGCCCTGCAGCACATAGACGAATTCGTCCTGCTTTGAGTGATAGTGCCGGGCCGAGGAGTTTGCGCCCGGCTCGATCCGCACGATGTTCACCCCGTAGCGGCTGAGCCCCAGCGCCGGCGACAGGCGCCGGCGGTGGCGTCCGCGCACCAGTTCGTCATAGGGCGACGGATAGGGCGTGCCGGATTCCTCCGGCAGTGTCGCGGGATCGACGATCAGGTCGGCGACGGAGCGTTTTTCCCCGCTCATGACATGCTCCCTGTCTCGATCAGTTCGATCTTGTAGCCGTCCGGGTCCTCGATAAAGGCGATCACGGTGGTGCCGTGCTTCATGGGGCCCGGCTCACGGGTGATCGTCGCGCCTTCCTTCCGGAGCTGGTCGCAGGTGGCGTAGATGTCGGGCACGCCCAGCGCGATGTGACCGTAGCCGGAACCGTGAGAATATGCCTCCTCCTGATCCCAGTTGTAGGTCAGTTCGAGCACCGCGTGCTCGCTCTCGTCGCCGTAGCCGACGAAGGTGTTGGTGAAGCGCCCGCCCTCGTAGTCTTTCTGGCGCAGCACCTTCATGCCGAGCAGCCGGGTATAGAAATCGATGGATTTGTCCTGATCCTTCACCCGCACCATGGTGTGAAGCAGTCGGAAATCACCGTTGTCTGCCATGTGAACATCCCCTTTGATCCGGCGGTCCGCAAGCGGCCCGCACTCGTGTTTCGGGGATGAGTCTTAACGCGTCCGCCAGCCGGCCACAATCGAACGGACGGCCTCCGCTGCCCGGCGGCTGGGCTTGCCGCCCTCCCCCGAGACCTGACGTGCAATCTCCGCCGCCTCATGCCCGGCTGCATCTGCCGCGGCGCGATCGCCGATCCAGGTACCGAGCGCATCAGCGATATCGTCCGGCAGGCAGTACATCTGCAGAAATTCGGGAAACACCTCGCGCCCGGCCACGATGTTGACGATGGAGGCGTACTCGACATGGATCATCCGGCGCGCGATTGCCCCCGTGACCTTTCCGACCTTGTAGATAACGACGGTCGGCACACCGGCATAGGCGAGCTCAAGCGTCACCGTTCCCGATGCCGCCAGCGCCAGGTCGGACGCGGCAAAGGCATCATACCGCTCCGCGCCGCCATCGACGACCAGCACGCGATCACCCCAGCCCCTTGCGAGTTCCTCGACGGCAGCGCGTACATTCGGAGCGGCGGGAACGACGAGACGCAAATCCGGATGATCGCGCAGCAGACGCGTCACGACCGCATCGGCGACAGGGCCCAGGCGGGCGACCTCGCCCCGGCGGCTGCCGGGCAGCAGGCACATCAGGGTGGCATCACCAGCGATCCCGTGCCGCGACCGGAAGCCCGGTCCGTCCCCGGCCGAAACGGCCCCCTCGGCGGCGGGATGGCCGACAAAGGTGCAGTCGAGACCGGCCTTTTCGAACAGCGGCGGCTCGAACGGAAACAGCGCCAGCAGATGGTCGAAATGCTTGCGGAACTTCTTCACCCGTCCGGCGCGCCACGCCCAGATGGTCGGCGCGACATAGTGGACGCGCGGGCAGTCGCGCGATTTCAACCGCCGGATCACGCCGAACACGAAACCAGGGGAGTCGATGGTGACGATGACATCGGGTTTGCGGCGCTCGATATCGCGCACCACCTTGCGAATGCGCCGGAGGATGCGCGGCACGCTGGGCAGAACCTCGGTCAGCCCCATGATCGCCAGTTCGTTGTACGGGAATAGACTTTTGAGCCCCGCGGCCTCCATTTCGGGACCGCCCACACCGGAGACGCGGATCGGCCCACCCTCACCCAGCGCCTCGATCAGGCGGCCGCCGATGACGTCGCCCGACGGTTCACCGGCGATGATATAGACATGCAGCGGCGGCGTTCCGCCTTGGTCGTGATCCGGCCCGCTCATGCGTCCGCGTCGTAGTCTTCAACGAAGTCCGCCGGGTCGATCCCGACCACGAACAGGCCCCGCGCATCGGCTTCGCGGATCACGGTGTCGCGCTCCAGAACCAGCGTCCGCCCTGTTGCCACGGCAACACCGACAAGTCCGGCCTCGGCGGCAGCAACAATAGTGTCCGGTCCGATTGAGGGCATGTCGGCGCGCGTCTCCTGCCCCGGCTTGGGTAGCTTTACCAGAACACCCCCACGACCCTCACGGTGTAGGGCACCGCAGCGCTCGATCAGCCGCCGTGTGCCTTCCGCAGCTTCCAGGCCCAACACAATCCCCAGCTGGACGATAACGGCCTGACCGATATCCAGCGGCCCGGTCGTCCGCAGCACCTCGACCCCGACCGCGACGTCCGGTCTGGCATCCTTGCTCAGCGATATGCGCCCGAACGCACCTGCCGGTGCCTGCAGATCACCCAGCACGTCATCGGCGCCGACGACACGGAAACCTTCCTTGTCCTCCAGTTCGCGAACGATCGCGCCCAAAAGCCCGTCATCACCCTTGTTGAGCAGCCCGCGCCCGAGGAACTTCGCCGCGCGGCGGTCCGGCCGCAGTTCGAGCCAGCCCGGCCGCCGGACGGGTCCGGCCATGACGATCTCTTCGACGTTTTCGGCATGCAGCCTGTCGAGCGCCTCGCCCGCCGCACCGAGCCGCACCCAGGCATGAGGTGTATCGCCGATCACGTCGGGCTCAGCCTGGCCTTCGAAGGCGATCACAAAAACATCGCGGCCCGCCGAACGGCAGGCCTCGACGAGATAACCTGGGAGGGGGCCGCCGCCGGCGAGAATGCCGAGCTTAGCCGCCATTTGCGGTTTTGGGCTGCAGGATGGCGCGGGAAGATTCGGTACGCACGAACTCCACGACTTCCATCACGCCTTCGTCCTCGGAATACAGCGCGATGACGTCGTCGATCCGTTCCTGCATTGTCCCTTCCTGGGCGAAAAGCAGCCGGTAGGCCGTGCGCAGGTTGTTGATCTCGTCGCGCGAGAAATCGCGGCGCTGCAGGCCGATCAGGTTCAGGCCGCGCAGACGTGCGCGCTCGCCCATCGCCGAGCCATAAGGGATCAGGTCGTGTTCGACACCGGACATGCCGCCGATCATCGCGTGGGCGCCGATCCGCACGAACTGGTGCACCGCCGACAGGCCGCCGATGATCGCGAAATCGCCCACTACCACATGCCCTGCCAGGGTGGCGTTGTTGGCGAGGATAACGTTGTTTCCGACGATGCAGTCATGGGCGACATGCGAGCCGACCATGAACAGGCATTCATCCCCGACCTGCGTCAGCAGACCGCCGCCAGCCGTACCCGGGTTCATGGTGACATGTTCGCGGATGCGGCACCGCTCACCAACGATGAGTTCAGATTCTTCGCCGGCGTACTTCAGGTCCTGCGGCGCGAGGCCGATCGAGGCGAAGGGGTAGATCTCGGTCCCCGCTCCGACACGTGTCTTGCCGCCGACAACAACATGGCTGTGCAGGCGCACGCCATCACCCAAAACGACTTTCGCACCCACAACAGAGTACGGGCCGATCTCTACGTTTTCGCCAATCTGTGCGCCGTCTTCGACGATCGCCGTCGGGTGAATCGCTGACATCAGGGATCCATAATCATGGCGGAGAAAGCGCCTTCGGCGACAACTGTGTCCCCGACCTTCGCTTCGCCGCTGAATTTCCAGACATTGCCGCGATTGCGCTGGATCGACACACGCAGCTTGAGCTGATCACCAGGCACCACGGGCTTACGGAAACGCGCATTGTCGATGGTCATGAAATACACCAGCTTGCCCAGCGCTTCCTCGCCCAGGGTCTCGACCACCAGCACGGCCGCCGTCTGGGCCATCGCCTCGATAATCAGCACGCCCGGCATCACCGGGCGCACCGGGAAATGGCCCAGGAAGAAGGGCTCATTGATCGTGACGTTCTTGATGCCCGTGGCACGTTCACGCACCACAATATCCTCGACCCGATCGATCATCAGGAAGGGCTGGCGATGGGGAATCATCTCCATCACCTCGAGGATATCGACCTCGCTACGCGCGTTGGCGTTCCACTGCGGCTGTTCGACTTTACTATCCATCCGAGACATTCCCAGCCGGCGCTAGTCCTGGCGATTCCGGTCCTTGGTCAGCTTGGCAAGCACCGCCATCTGGCGGAAATATTCCTTGGCGGGGATGGCCGGATTGCCTGCCAGCTTCGCGCCGGGCTCGGTGTCCCGCATGATCCCGCTGCGCGCTGCCAGCTGCGTACCCGGCGCAATTGTCAGATGCCCCCCGACACCGGATTGCGCTGCCAGAACAACGAAGTCCTGCAACTGCGCACTGCCCGCGACACCGGCCTGTGCCACGACAACACAGCCACGCCCCATACGAACGTTGTGCCCGATCTGCACCAGATTATCAATCTTGCACCCGTCCCCGATTTCCGTGTCCGGACCTGCGCCGCGATCGATCGTGGAATTGGCGCCAATCTCCACATCGTTGCCGACAATCACCCGCCCGAGTTGCGGCACGTCGAGGTGGCCCTCCGGCGACATATCGAAGCCAAAACCACGCGTTCCAATTCGCGCGCCAGCATGTATCTGACAACGGGCGCCGACATCGCAATGGGTGAGGCTCGCGCCCGGGCCGATCTCGGTTCCGTCTCCCACCGTCACGCCGCGCCCGACCACCGCGCCCGCTCCCACGACCACGCCCGAGCCGAGTCTGGCATTCGCCTCGACAACCGCATTCGGTCCGACCACCGCGTCCGCAGCGACCTGTGCCGCATCGTCCACGAAGGCGGTGGTGTGGACGCCCGACTGTCCGGGGTCGCCCGGATAGAACGCCTTGGCCACCCGCGCATAGGCGCGGTATGGCCGGGGTGAGACGATCAGGGTCATGCCTTCCGGCGCACGGTCCACAAACTCCGACGCGACGATACAGGCAGCCGCACGAGAGGCCTCAAACGCCGGCACATATTTCCGATTGTCCAGAAAACTGATCTGGCCGGGCCCGGCCTCCCCGAGGGGCGCCACATCCGTGACCTGCAGGTCCGCATCTCCCACCACGGACGAATCGTCGCCGGCAATCCCGGCGAGGTCGGCGACGGAGAACGGGCCCTGATTGTCGAAGAAGCGCGGATCAGCCATGAGAAGGAAGCAGCCTGTTACTGGCTTTTCTTCCCTTCGTTGCGTTCGAAGTTCATTTCGACATCCTTCAGGCGCGCGTTCAGGCGCTTGAGGGATTCCTCGGTGATGTTGAAGGAATCAACCGCCACCACGATCTGGGAACGCGGCAGGACAAGGTTCACACCCAGTTCCTCGGCAAGCTTGCCCACTTCGTCGAAGAGTACGATCTGGATGCGCTGCATCGTCTGCGCCATGCCGCGGTCAAGGGAGGTACGCATCTGACGGGCTCGCTGCTGCAATGCGGCCGCGCGCTCCTGCAGGGCCTGACGCTCCTCGGCATATTTCTCGGGCGTCAGCAGCGCACGCTGCTGCTGCAGTTTCTGCTCCGCGGAGCGCAGCTTTTCCTCTTCCGAGGCAATCTCCTGCTGCAACCCCTTCGCAATCTCGTCCAGTTGCTTGCGCGCCGACTTCACCGCCAGCGATTTGCGCATGACCCCTTCAACATCAACAATCGCGATGGAGGGCACCGGTGGCTTGGCCGCCTCCTGTGCATGGACCGGGACGATGGCGAAGAACGCCACCAGCGCGGCAATCGCCGCGGCAAATCTTGCTGGCAACACGCCTTTGGCCTTTCTAGAACCGGGTCCCGAAGCTGAAGCTGAAGAACTCGGTCTTGTCATAGTCTTCCTTCAGTACCGCACGGACAAAGTTTATCCGGATCGGCCCCGCCGGGGAGCCCCATCCAAATCCGATACCCAACGACGCGCGCAACGTCCGGTCGTCGGTGATGTTCGGGAACGGATCGTCATTGCCCCACACCGAACCGAAATCGCTGAACACGGCCCCCTTGATATCGAACTCCTCGGGAAGCCCGAGCGGGAACTCGATTTCGGCGGAGCCGACATAGTATTGCGTACCGCCCAGCGAGTCGTCGGACCCCAAATCGCGCGGCCCGACACCGCCGACCTTGAAGCCGCGCATGCGATTTCCGCCGAGGAAGAAGCGCTCCGAGATCCGAATCTCGTCGTCGTCCAGCCCGGTGATGATCCCCGCGGAACCTTCGAGGCTGCCGACAATCGAGGTCCCGAACAGGGATTCGTAAATGCCCGCGCCGACTTCGTTGCGCACGAACTTCTCACTGCCGCCCAGACCGGCCGTGTCGATCTTGTGGCTCATGAAGTAACCGTCGGTCGGATCGAACCGGCTGTTCCGGTTGTCGTAGAAGAATTCGTTCCCGATGGACGATGTTGTGAACACACCTTCCTGTGCCTGAATGGCAAGCGACGCATCCGTCCCGACATCGTCGATGTTGTCGCGCGAGAAGGTGTAGCGCACGGTGTGGCGCAGTTTCGGTGCAAGCTGATATCCCGCGCGAAGCCCGAACCCGGCCTCATCCTCCTCGAACGAACTGCGGTCACCGAACTCCGTCGTCCGGAAGAAGGCATCGATGCCGGCGGAAAGTTCACGGTCAAGGAAATAGGGTTCTGTAAAGCTCAGGTCGATCTGCTGCTGTTTCGTCGCGATCGTCGTGCTCAGGCGAAGGTCCTGTCCGCGGCCCAGCAGGTTGCGCTCACGGATGGTCAGGTCGCCCAGCGCGCCCGCAGTCGATGAGAAACCGGCACCGATCGACAATTCGCCGGTCGATTTCTCCTGAACATCGACCTGTACAATGGTCCGGTCCGGTGCGCTTCCCGGGTTGTTGGTCACATCGACCCGCGAGAAGAAGCGGAGATTCTGGAGTTTCTGACGCGTGCGCCGCAGCTTTGCTGTGTTGAAGGCATCTCCTTCGGCCAGCGCGAACTCACGCCGTACCACCTCGTCCAGGGTGCGCGTGTTGCCGACGATGTCGATGCGCTCCACGAACACGCGCGGGCCTTCGCGCACTTCGTAGGACACGTCGATTGTCAGTTCCTCACGGTTCCGGTTCACGCGGGGGCGGACATCGACAAAGGCAAAACCGCGCTCGCCGAGCGCATCGGTGATCGCCTGGACCGTATTTTCCACCTCGGTCGCGTTGTAGATGTCGCCGGGATCGGAACTGATCTGCCCGACCAGCTCCTCGTCCTCCACGCCGCGCAACGTGCTGGAGACGCCCAGGTCGCCGAAGGTGTAGATCGGCCCTTCGTCCAGGGTGAAGGTGACGATGAAGTCCTCGCGGTCGTCCGTCAGTTCCGCCACGGCGGACACGACGCGGAAGTCCGCATGTCCCTCCGAAAGATAGAACCGGCGCAGCAACTCGCGGTCGAAGGACAAACGGTCGGGATCATATGTGTCGTTCGACGACAGGAAATTATAGAAGACCGATTCCGTCGTCTGGATGACATCGCGCAGCTCGCCATCGGAAAACGCGGTATTGCGGATGAAGTTGATCGCGCGGATGCCCGTCGCGCCACCTTCATTGATCTCGAAGACCAGATCGACGCGGTTCTCGGGAAGCTGGATGACCTTGGGATCGACGGTCGCCGCAAAACGGCCCGAACGCCGATAAACATCCAACAGGCGGCGTACATCGCTCTGCACCTTGGTGCGCGTATAGACGACGCGCGGGCGGAGCGTGACTTCCTGCTGCAGCGTCTCATCGTCGATCTTGCGGTTACCTTCGAACGCGATGCGATTGATGATCGGGTTCTCGACAACCTGCACCACCAGCGAATTGCCTTCGCGGCGCAGCGTCACGTCGGCGAACAGGCCTGTGTTGAACAGCGTCTTGAGTGACTCATCCACCTTGGCCGGATTGTAGGCATCGCCCGGCTTGATCTGCATGTATGAATTCACGGTCGCGGGATCGATGCGCTGGGTCCCGACGACACGAATCTCGTCGATAACCGCTCCGGACTGCGCACGGACGGGCGGGGCATAAACGGTTGCGGCCAGAACCGCACCAGCCAACACACCCAAAAACGAATACTTCCGAAAACGGGAAATCACGCGCGCGTCCCTGTAGCCTCGGCTGCCCTTTTCCGCTTTACGGTCAAACTCTTAAGGCTCAGGTGATCAGTGCGACGAGCCTTTGGACGACCGGGAGCCGGGCAATATCATTGAACGTGGCGAATAGCATGAGCCCAAGGACGAAAACCAGCCCGATTTTAAGGCCGAACTCCTGGGCGAACCGTCCCGGCGGCCTGCGGACCAGTGCTTCATAGGCATAAAACAGCAGATGTCCGCCATCGAGCAGCGGGATCGGGAGCAAATTGATCAGTCCGAGATTGATCGAGAGGAACGCTACAAAAATGATCAACGTCGTGATTCCGGCATCAGCCGCGCTGCCGGACATCTGGGCGATTCGAACCGGACCGCCGAGTTCCTTGGCGCTGCGTTCGCCCCCGAACATCTGCCCTATAGCGGTCACCGTGACTGATACCAGCCGGACCGTCTCACGCACGCCCTGCCACGCCGCTTCCGGGATGCTGTGGCGCTCAAAGGCGCGTTCCAGGCCGCGAACCCCCAGAACACCGATCCGGGCCTCGTCGCCCAGTCCATCGGGCTGAACGCTGACGGTCGGGACGGCGACCAGATCGAGCGCCCGGCCGTCGCGCTCCACCTTCACGTCCACCGGTAGCCCGGGATGCAAACGGATCAGCTGCTGAACTTCTTCGAACCGCGCGATATGACGCCCCTCGATCTCGACGAAGCGGTCCCCGGGCTGCAGACCCGCTGTTTCCGCCGCCGAACCGGGCACGACTTCAGACACCACGGCAGGCGTAAAGGGCTGTCCGACCGCGGCGAACAGCACGGTGAAGATAGCAATGGCGAAGATGATGTTCGCGAAGGGGCCCGCCGCAACGATGGCCGTTTTCTGGGACAGCTTCTTGTTGCTGAAGGAGACCGCCTTCTCGTCCTCGGTCATCTCCTCGACATCGTCGTCGGGCCCGATATCACTCTGCCCGAACATCTTGACGTAGCCGCCGAACGGGATCAGGCTGAATTTCCACCGGGTTCCGGCCTTGTCGGTATAGCCGAACAACTCGCGCCCGAACCCGACCGAGAACACCTCGACCCGGACCCCGGCGCGGCGCGCGAACCAGTAGTGTCCGAATTCGTGCACGAACACGAGCGGCGTGAGAACCACCAGGAACCAGAATACCGTTTCAACGACACCGCCCATCCGGATGCGCTCCCGTTCGTGTCATGGCCGGCAAACTTGCCGGGGAATGCTTGAGTTGGCGTTAAGAACCGGATTTTACAAGAGATTCGGTGACCGCACGCGCATGGGCATCCAGCTCACGGAAATCGTCGAGCGAGCTGACGGGCCCGGCCACCACCTGCTCGAGAGTCCGCTCCACCAGCGCCGCGATGTCGAGGAAGCCGACCGTACCGTCGAGGAATCGTGCCACCGCAACTTCATTGGCGGCGTTGAGGACCGCCGTGGCGCCGTTTCCGGCCTCCAGCGCAGATCGTGCGAGCGCGATCGCCGGAAACCGCTCCACATCCGGTGCCTCGAAGGTGAGCGTGCCGATCCGCGCCAGGTCCAGCCGCTCCACCGGCGACGGCATGCGCGCGGGCCATGCAAGCGCGTGCGCGATGGGGACCCGCATGTCCGGCGGCCCCATCTGGGCAAGAACCGATCCGTCGCGATAGGCGACCATCGAATGAACGACAGATTGCGGGTGCACCAGAATCTCGATGTCCCGCGGCGCGACAAGGAACAGATAGGCCGCCTCGATAAGTTCGAGGCCCTTGTTCATCATCGTCGCGGAATCGACAGAGATCTTGCGGCCCATGTCCCAGTTGGGGTGCGCAACCGCCTGATCGGGCGTCGCGGACGCCATCTGCTCGCGTGTCCAGGTGCGGAACGGCCCCCCTGACGCTGTCAGGACCAGCTTTTCAACGTCGTCCGCGTTCTCGGATTCGAATACCTGGAAGATCGCATTGTGTTCACTGTCCAGCGGCAAGAGGATCGTCCCGGCCCGGGCGCAGGCCTCGAGCACGAGTTCGCCCGCACAAACGAGACATTCCTTGTTCGCCAGAGCTACCGAGCCGCCCTGCCCGATCGCCGCCAGGGTCGCATCCAGACCCGCCGCGCCGACGATCCCCGCGATGGTCAGGTCGGCCTGTGCACGCGCCGCATCCACAAGCGCACCGGGCCCCGCCGCCGCCTCGATCCCGGTCCCCGAAAGTCCCTGCTTCAGGCTGTCATAGGCGTCGGGATCGGCCACAACCGCGATTTCCGGTCGAAGTTCACGTGCCAGTTCGGCCAGCTCCGCCCCTCTGCGGTTCGCGGTCAGCGCAACCACATCGAAACGTTCCGGGTTCCGGCGCACCAGATCGACGGTGCTTGATCCCACAGAGCCGGTCGCCCCCAGAACCGAAAGCCGACGCTGCTCCGGAGTTACGGCGGAGAGCCGTTCGGTCTCGTTTACAGCCATTGTACGAACTCCGCGCCCTGCAGATAGACCATCAGCGCCATGACCGGTGCGGCGAACAGCACGCCGTCCACCCGGTCGAGGACGCCGCCGTGGCCGGGAATGGACTTGCCCGAATCCTTGACCCCAAACCGCCGCTTCAGACCGGATTCGAACAGGTCCCCGGCCTGCGCGGCCACCGACAGGATCGCAGCCATGAGGGCCGGTGTGGCAGTGGCGATTCCGGCCGATGATGCAAACACGACCGCTCCGGCCACAGCGAAGGCCAGTGCCCCCACGGCGCCGGACCAGGTCTTGTTGGGACTGATACGGAGTGCGAGCTTTGGTCCGCCGACGATGCGCCCGACGACATACCCGCCGATATCGGAGAGCCAGACACATCCGAGCAGGAAGAACACAAGCTCCCGCCCCGCATCGGGCCACTGGCGCAGGGCCAGCAGCGCCAGGGCGGCCAGGGCCACATGCGGCAGCGCGATGAGCACCCATTTCCGCTCGGCCCAGGGCGATCCGAATGTGAGGAGCGCGAGCATGAGGGCCACCGCCAGCGCACCGAGGCCCACGACCGGTGTCGCCCAGACCGCCGCGATCACCGCAAACAGCGGTCCGATGATGAGGATTGTCCCGATCCCGCGCGCTTCCAGCCCGGCCAGCCGCCGCCACTCGCCGCCGGCCGCGGCGGCGACGATGCAGACAAGGACCGCGAACCAGAGGGCGCCCGCCCAGACGCACCACAGCGCAATCGGGGCCAGGATGGCCGCCGAGACCACACGCAACACAAGCTCCCCCATGCCACGGCCTTCGGACGTCGGGATGGTGGCTTGCGTCTCGTTCAAGGGATCAACCGGCGATCGCGCCGAACCTGCGATCACGTGTCCGGAATTCGGCAAGCGCCAATTCAAGCTGCTCGCGGCCGAATTCTGGCCAGAACACGTCCGCGAACACCAGTTCGGTATAGGCGCACTGCCAGAGAAGGAAATTGCTGATGCGCTGTTCGTTGCTGGTCCGGATCAGGAGGTCAGGGTCCGGCAACTCGCGGGTCCACAGGTGTTCGTTCACCATCGCTTCGTCGATATTCGCCGGATCGATTTCACCGGCTGCGGCGCGCTCGGCCAGGCGGCGGGCCACATGGGTGATCTCCTGCCGCCCGCCATAGCTCAGCGCCGCTGTCAGGTTGAGCCCGGTGTTGCCGGCGGTCATGCCTTCCGCTGCCTCGATCAGCGCTACGATGTCGGGTGCCAGACGGGACCGGTCGCCGACCACCCGGATGCGGATGTTGCGGCGGTGCATTTCGGCGGTCTCGGCCTGGAGATAACGACGCAACAGACCCATCAGGTCACCCACTTCAGCCTCGGGCCGGTTCCAGTTCTCGGAACTGAAGCCGAACAGCGTCAGGTAGGGAATACCGAGATCCATGGCGGCTTCCATGGTCCGCTGGACAGCCTCGGCGCCCTTGCGGTGGCCGGCAACGCGCTGCAGGCCTCGCGCACGCGCCCAGCGGCCATTGCCATCCATGATGATCGCAACATGCGCCGGGACCGGCCCGGCCGCGTCGGGTTTGCCGCCTTGCTGGGTCAAACCTGCATGATCTCCTGCTCTTTGGCTTCGAGCAGTTCATCGACCATCTTGATATGGGCGTCTGTCAGTTTCTGGATGTCTTCGCCGCGCACACGCTGCTCGTCCTGGGAGATGTCCCCGTCCTTTTCCATGCGCTTGAGCGAATCCATGCCGTCCCGGCGGACATTGCGGACCGCGACACGGGCCTGTTCGGCGTATTTGGCCGCCACCTTGGTCATCTCGCCGCGCCGCTCTTCGCTCAGTTCGGGGATCGGCACCCGGATGGTGTTGCCCTCGGTCTGCGGATTGAGGCCAAGTTCGGCGTCCTGAATGGCCTTCTCCGTCGGCTTCACATTGGCCGCGTCCCAGACCTGGACTGTCAGCAGGCGCGCCTCGGGCACGTTGACAGATGCGACCTGGTTGAGCGGCATCTTGGCCCCA
>Ga0181591_10002512_pt1 | contig 15767 bp, 12 predicted proteins | sample 071ome_33_FD_133757 | JGI IMG/M metagenome (GOLD analysis project Ga0181591, IMG submission 133757) | Coastal salt marsh microbial communities from the Groves Creek Marsh, Skidaway Island, Georgia - 071412AT metaG (megahit assembly) | ecosystem: Environmental > Aquatic > Marine > Intertidal...
CAACTGCGCTGTTCTCAACGCGCCTCATGGTAGGCATGCGCATCGCTGGGCATCCCGCTTGCCGCGTGTGATTCGAGAGGAGAATGCTCGAATCGTCGGCTTTGTTCATGGTCCATGCAAGGATGCTGTGAACCCCGCTTTAGGAGCGATCGCACGGTTTCGCGCGCTTTGAGTTCCCGGGCGATCGGTTAGGCACTGATCGGTGTCTTTGTTTCAACTGGAGAACGGTGATACCCGTTTGGGTTGAGAGGGGGCGCGCCTCTAACAACGCAGGGTCAGGATTTGAATCGATGCCCAGCATTTTCCTGGATTAGGCAGAACTCAGTCTCGGGTACGCGAAGACGAGCCTGGGTAATGCGCATTTAAACGCCCGCGGGTTGAGACAAACGCCCTCGGCACCCGGTATACTTCTGCAATGCCTCTGTCATTGCCCCGCGCCGCATCGCTCGTACGTTTACCCCAAGACGACGCGGCGTTCCCAAGTCGGGCTTATCAAGTCGGATCATCACTGTGAGCATTGAAAAACCCCAGTCACGCGTTCTTTCTGGTATGCGTCCAACGGGCCGACTGCATCTGGGTCACTACCATGGTGTGCTCAAGAATTGGGTGCAGTTGCAACACGAATATGACTGCCTTTTCTTTGTTGCCGACTGGCATGCGCTGACGAGCCACTACGAGGATACAAGGGGTATCGAAGAGAGCGTGTGGCAGATGGTGATCGACTGGCTGGCGGCCGGAGTGAATCCAAGTTCAACCACGCTGTTCATTCAGAGCCGGGTGCCAGAGCACGCGGAGCTTCATCTGTTGTTATCGATGATCACACCGCTCAGTTGGGTTGAACGCGTGCCGACCTTTAAAGACCAAGTGAGCAAGAACAAGGATCGTGACTTGGCGACCTATGGGTTTCTCGGCTACCCGGTCTTACAAAGCTCTGACATCCTGATCTACCGCGCGGGGCAAGTGCCCGTCGGAGCGGATCAAGTCCCACATGTGGAGATGACGAGAGAGCTTGCGCGGCGCTTCAATCATTTGTTTGGGCGGGACGCTGGATTCGAGGATGCAGCGGAACAAGCGGTTAAGAAATTGGGACGCAAAAACGCGAGCCTGTATCGAGAGCTTCGTAAGAAATACATGGAGCAGGGCAGTGAAGAGTCGCTCGCCAAGGCGCAATCGCTGGTCTCTGATTCGGGCAATCTATCGCTAGGGGACCGTGATCGACTTTTGGGTTATGCCGAAGGCAGTGGGCGTATCATATTGCCCGAGCCTCAAGCGCTCTTAACGGAAAACGCCGTCATGCCCGGGCTTGATGGTCAGAAGATGTCGAAATCGTACAACAATACGATTTCACTGCGAGAAGAGCCCGAGACGGTGACGCAAAAGATTAAGACCATGACCACAGATCCAGCGCGGGTGAAACGCACCGATCCGGGTGATCCGGCCCGCTGCCCTGTGTTCGAATTGCATAAGATTTATTCCGATGCAGCCACTCGGGACTGGGTATCAGAAGGGTGCCGGTCGGCGGGTATCGGGTGCATCGACTGTAAAGCGCCCCTTGCAGAGGCGATTTTGGCTGAGCAACAACCCATGCGGGAACGCGCCATTCAGTTTGAACAGAATCCCGATTTGGTCCGATCTATCATTGCCGAGGGTTGTGAGAAGGCTCGAACCCAAGCCAGGGCGACGTTAGAAGAAGTTCGATCAGTCATGGGCCTCGACTACCGATCGCTATGAGTGAAGTCACACCGCCCACAGACCCTCAATTCCTTCCCCAGATGCCTCGTCGGCAGAGTGAGCTCGCGTTAGTTGGTGGGGTACCTTTCAACGAGCTGCCTGCCGATTTATATATCCCGCCGGATGCCCTTGAGGTCATCCTTGAAGCGTTCGAAGGGCCACTTGATTTATTGCTCTACCTGATCCGTCGTCAAAACCTCGATATTTTGGAAATCAAAGTCGCGGATATCACTGAACAGTACATGCAGTACATCGCGCTGATGGAGGAATTACAGTTCGAATTGGCGAGCGAATATCTGGTGATGGCGGCGATGCTTGCGGAAATTAAATCGCGCATGCTTCTGCCGAGACCCGAATCCGCTGAGGATGAGGGAAACGACCCAAGAGCCGAGCTGATCCGTAGGCTTCAGGAGTACGAGCGCTTTAAGAACGCGGCTGTGGCCATCGATGAAATGCCACGCGTGAACCGGGAGGTCTGGATCGCCAACGCAAAGGCACCAGAAAACAAACGGCCGAAACCCCTGCCTGATGTGGAGATGAAGGAACTCCTGATGGCGCTTGCCAGTGTGTTGAGGCGAGTCGATCAATTCGCGTCGCATCACATCTCGCTTGAGCCCCTGTCCACGCGCGAGCGCATGTCCCAAATCTTATTTAAAGTAAAAAATATTGGGGATCAGTTCTTACCTTTTATTGATTTGTTTGAATTATCTGAAGGTCGCCGAGGCGTCGTGGTGACGTTTATCGCGGTGTTGGAACTGATCAAAGAATCGTTACTCGAGATTCAACAAGCTGCTCCCTTTGCGCCGATCCATGTTAAAGCGAGAGCGGTGAGTGCCATCGAGCCGCCGCCTGAGGTCGAAGAAGATGAGTGATTTAGCTGAGTTAAAGCGGATTATTGAAGGCGCCATCTTGGCGTCCGAATCCCCCTTAACGATTGATAATTTGGAATCGCTGTTTTTCGCTGAAGCACCCACACGAGCAGAAATAAGAGATGCCCTGGGTGAAATCGAAGCCGATTGCGAGACCCGAGGTTTCGAGCTCAAAAAGGTGGCGACGGGCTATCGATTCCAGGTGAAGGAAAAGTATGCGGATTGGGTCAGCCGCCTTTGGGAAGAACGGCCTGCACGGTATACCCGAGCGCTGCTAGAAACACTGGCACTGGTCGCATATAAGCAACCCATCACGCGAGGTGACATCGAAGAAATTCGAGGCGTGGCCGTCTCAACCAATATTATTCGAACGCTTCTCGAGCGCGAGTGGATTCGAGTTGTGGGTCACCGTGATGTTCCTGGTCGCCCTGCGATGTATGCCACGACCAAAACTTTCCTAGACTATTTCAATGTTGCGAGTCTGGAAGAGTTGCCAACGCTCCAGGAGATTAAGGACCTTGCGGCTGAAGATCGCTCGCTTGAGCTAGACGAACCTCTCATTGAAATGAAGTCTATCGAACTTGAACCTGAAGAGGTCGAGCTGGAAGGTGTGAGCGACACTGAGCTTGAGGCCGTAACGCAACGCGTAGATCAAATTCAGGAGAATATTCGCCAGGTGATGGCGCCTCGATCTGACCCGTTGGATGACGATTTTGATGACATGCTCGACGGTGAGTTCGAACCCTCAGGTGAGGCTGTGGCGGAACCCTCAGAATCGTTGGATCCAGCTGAAACACTCGGGCCCGCGGAATTAAACATCATGATGGAGAACGAGGAGAGGGCGTCAGGTACCTTGGCGTCGCTGTCTGAAGACTCGTCAGACCCGGTTTCTGATGACGCAGAAGATGTGCAGCCCCCTCGTGAGTAGATTAGCGGCTACCGTGTGATCCCCCTCTTGCAGAGAAGCTATGAGCGAAAAATTACAGAAGGTGTTGGCGAGTCAAGGGCTCGGTGGTCGTCGAACCATGGAACAGTGGATCGAATCAGGTCGAGTCACGATTAATGGTCGGCGTGCGCAGCTAGGCGATCGGGTCGAACTGGATGACCGCGTCACTGTGGATGGCAAGCCGCTCAGACGGATCATCGAGCAACCGAGGCATTTGATCTATAACAAGCCCGCAGGCCAGATTTGCTCCCGAGATGACCCTGAAGGCCGTCCCAATGTGTTCAGTGCGCTACCAAAGTTGCGGCGTGGGCGTTGGATTGCGGTGGGCCGTCTGGATTTCAATACGGCGGGGTTATTACTGTTCACAACGGATGGTGAACTCGCCAGCCGGTTGATGCATCCGAGTGCAAACATTGATCGCGAATACGCTGTCCGCATCTTGGGTGAAGTTCAAGAGCCTCAGTTAGAGGCCATGCGCCAGGGTGTGATGCTTGAAGATGGTCTAGCTCGCTTCACGGATATTCGCAAAGGGCGGGACGAAGCGGGGGCGAATCAGTGGTATTACGTTGTGCTCATGGAGGGTCGGAATCGTGAGGTGCGACGGCTTTTTGAGTCGCAGGGATTGGTGGTGAGTCGATTGAAGCGCGTTCGGTTCGGGTCGTTCTTTATTCCCTCAGGCGTCAAATCGCGTCAGACGCGCCCGATCACCGGTAAGGACGAAGTCGAGCTGTATCGGATGGCGGGCCTTGAACCGCCTCAGGTGGAAAAGCGCGGAAAGGCCGGAGGTCAGTATTCACCCAAGTCAGAGCGGCAAAAGGTCGCCAACGATCAAAATTCCGTTAGGCAGGGGCAATCGAGACGAGCCCATTCGCCTGGTCGATCAACAGAAGAAACCCCGACTCGATCGGTAAAACCGAGGCGCGCAGCTGAAGAACGATCTGCTTCAGGACGGGCGTCTAGGCAAGGAGAGTCGGTCGAGCGAGGGCCGGCGCGCCGGTCTCAATCGAAATTCTCGAAGCCCAATTCAAGGAAGTCTCGTTAACTGTTCCGGGCTTCGTCATGCCAGTGAATGCGCTGACGCGGTGAGCGGCGTCGTGTGCGACAGCCATCAAGAAATTGCGGTCACCGATCCATCGGCGTGAATACGCTGTGCGCCCTGCCTGCCAAGTTCTGGATTGAGACGACGCAGGTACCGCTGTGCCACTTGTTCAGGTTCTGGCGAGTCGAGCGGATCCTCCGCGGGGTAGGCGAGCTGGCGCATTCGGGTTCTTGTTGCGCCTGGATTGATAATGGTGACGTCGATCTGGGTGGTCTTCTCAAATTCCTCTGCAAGGAGTTTGGCAAATCCCTCCAACGCGTATTTAGAAACCGAGTAAGCCCCCCAATAAGCGCGAGGTGTCTCTCCTACGCTTGAGCTCGTGAACACGAGGTGGCTATGGTCGCTTGCTTTGAGGAGAGGCAGTAGGGCACGCGTCAGATGGGTTGCCGCCTCGAAGTTAACTCGCATGACTCGTTGCCAGGTTGCCTCGAGATAGTGCTCAAAAGGTACGCGTTCCCCCAGTTCCGCCGCGTTGTGCACAAGGGCATAGAGCGAACCGAATTGTTGTTCGATGGCCTGCGCAATCTGCGTATAGTCAGCGGCCGAGGCACCATCAAGATCCAAGGGCAAGATTGAGGGCTCCGGCGCCCCATTGGCGATAATGTCATCGAAGAGGCTTTCGAGCGCGGGCACGTGGCGACCCAGCAGAAGCAGGCGAGCGTTGGCGTTAGCGAGTGCCAGGGCTGTGGCGCGGCCAATGCCAGAGCCCGCGCCAGTGACTAGGATCAAGCGCTGATCGAAATCCATGGGCTGACTCAACGAGACTCTGATCCGCGGATGGCATGCATCAAATAGTTCACATCAGTATCGGATTCAAGTTTGTACTGGTCCGTGAGTGGGTTGTATGTCATTCCGCAAATGTCTTTGAGTGAGAAATCCTGTTGGCGCATCACCTGCGCCAGCTCTGAAGGTTTAATAAACTTTTTAAAGTCGTGGGTGCCCCTTGGCAGGAGTCGCAAGACGTATTCAGCGCCAATGATTGCGAAGAGATATGACTTGGGGTTTCGATTAATGGTTGACACAAATAAGTGTCCGCCGGGCTTGAGCAGGCGATGGCAAGCTTCGATCACAGACGCGGGGTCCGGAACGTGCTCGAGCATCTCGAGACAAGTGACCACGTCAAATGAGCCTGGGTGGTGATCAGCGAAGGATTCTGCCGTGGACTGCTCGTAGTGAACGGTCAAGTTTGATTCGTGGAGGTGAAGTTTTGCCACCTGCAACGGCATGACGCCCATGTCGATGCCAGTGACGTTCGCCCCAGCGGCAGCCATAGCTTCGGTGAGTAGGCCGCCGCCGCAGCCCACATCGAGAACAGAGAGGCTGGTGAGGTCAACGCGGGCCTGAATGTAACCCATTCTGAGCGGGTTGATGGCATGAAGCGGCTTGAATTCACTCTTGGGGTCCCACCATTTCTGGGCCATCTCTTCAAACTTTTTGATCTCCTCGGGGTCGAGGTTCTCATCAAGCGTCATATCAATGCTCCGATCCTTGCTTGCCACTGGCTGACTTGCGACCTTAACTCGCCCACATCAAATCGATTGAAATCGCCGCTGTGGTAAAGCAGTTCTCCTTCAACAAAGGTGTGGGTGACGTTGTGCCCGGTCACGGCATACACGAGTTGGGAGACGGGATGATATACGGGCTGGGTCTGAATGTCGCTCAACCGAACGGATATCACATCCGCTTGCTTGCCGATCTCGAGACTGCCGATCAGGTGATCCAGGCCAAGAAACTGTGCGCCTCCCATCGTGGCCATATAGAGCGCTTGCTCGGCGCTGAGCGCTTCGGGGGCGCCAGTCGCGACCTTGGCGAGTAGCGCGGCGGTGCGCATTTCCTGAAAGAGGTCGAGATCATTGTTACTGGCCGCGCCATCCGTGCCAAGCGCAACATCGACACCCTCGGCGCGGAGCTGATCGATGGGGCAGATGCCACTGGCGAGTTTCATGTTCGATTCTGGACAATGCACGACCGGGGTTTTCGTCAATTTGAGCCATGAAATTTCCTCATCAAGGAGCTGCGTCATGTGCACGGTTTGCAATCGCGTATCGAACATCTCAAGCCGGCGCATTCGGTCGATGGGTCGACATTGATAGAGCGCCGCGTGTCGAATCATTTCATCGTTCGATTCGTGCAGGTGGAGATGAACGGGTAAATCGTTCGCTAATGCCAATTGCCTGATTCGTTTAAACCCCTGGTCGCTAAGCGAATAGGCCGCATGGGGCGCAAATCCAACAGTGAGCCGAGGTTGCGTCGCCGCCCAGTCAAAAAATACCAGGCTTTGAGCGATGTGGTCCTCTTCAGTGCTAGCCCAGGCATTAGGAAATTGAATGACTGGCGTCGTGATCTGGCTTCGAATGCCCGTCATGCGCATCGCTTCCGCAGTGGCCTGGGGAAAAAAATAGCTGTCAGCGCAACAGGTTGTCCCTCGACTGAGTGATTCGGCAGCCGCGAGCCAGGCGCCCGCATGGACAAACGAGGGGGATACCAACTTTGCCTCAACGGGCCAGATATGATCTTCAAGCCATGCCATCAGGCTGTGGTCATCAGCGTACCCTCGAAGCAGTGTCATGGCTGCATGGCCGTGGCAATTGATGAGTCCAGGCAGGACCACTTCGCCTGTTAGATCGATGGCCGAAACGTCTCCGTATCGATCATTGGCAGCTTGCCGAGGCAAAAGGTCGACAATCACGCCGTCACAAATGATGAGGTCAAAATCTAAGTGGACGGTGTTTTCAGGCCGGATTGGGATGACCCAAGAAGGCTGCAAACGGAGTGCATTGGACATACATTTTGGCCGGACTGGATGTGCTCGATGGATCATTATACGAGCATTTATCCGCCCCTCAGCTGAGGGCGAATGGAAGGGCGTGAAGACGTCCGATTAAAAAAAAGAAAAATTATTAAAAATCAATGTAAAACAAGCAGATAGATTCCCTTATCGTTGCGCCCTGGCTTAGGAGTTTTGACGCTATTGTGGTAGACTTTCGGTCCATTCATGCGGCATATGAATGGGCGCTTCCTCTGATGCTTTGCGACGCAAAAAGGTCCACCATCCCGCATCAATTAATGACCAATTTGATAGATAAATGAGCCGTCTCGGACTGCCCGAGATGCGTGCATGCGGCCAGTCCCAGTGAGGCGGTCGAATCGATGGTCAATGACGGACGTCGAGGAAACTGAGAGCTGTTGGCCCTTGGATCGAAGAGAGGGTTCAAGGTGTGTGCCATCGGTCATCTCGCAGTCAGGCTCAGAGGTTTCCTGGTGCCGGTTGGGATGAAGGCTCTGGATGAAAGCATGGGTCAAAGAGCGGCTTAATCGGGGGGGCGGTGATGCCCAGCAAGCGGTCGCCAGAGGCGACCCAACAATGGATCAAACGGTTTAACGGCGGAACGAACGAAAACAATGAGTGATTTTGACCAGGACGATATTCGTAATATCAACATAGAAGACGAGATGCGCCAGTCCTACGTGGACTACGCGATGAGCGTCATTGTTGGTCGTGCGTTACCGGACGTTAGAGATGGGCTTAAGCCGGTCCATCGACGAGTGCTGTTCGCAATGAACGAACAGAACAATGCCTTTAATCGGCCGTACATGAAATCAGCCCGTATCGTGGGCGACGTGATCGGTAAATACCATCCTCATGGCGATGCAGCGTCTTATTTCACCATTGTCCGTATGGCTCAAGATTGGCAAATGCGTTACCCCCTCGTAGATGGCCAAGGGAATTTTGGCTCACTCGACGGCGATAGCGCGGCCGCGATGCGTTACACAGAAGTGCGTATGGCAAAAATTGCGCACGAATTGCTGGCTGATCTGGATAAAGAAACCGTCGATTTTGTGGAGAACTACGACGGCACCTTGCAGATGCCCGAGGTGTTGCCCTCGAAGCTGCCTAATCTCTTGGTCAACGGTTCAAGCGGTATCGCCGTTGGGTTTGCCACGAATATTCCGCCACATAATCTGACCGAAGTGGTCAACGCCACCATCGCGCTGATAGATGACCCGCTGATTAGCATCGATGGGCTGATGGAATTCATCAAAGGACCTGACTTTCCAACGGCGGCGGTCATCAATGGTCGTGCGGGCATCGTTCAAGCGTACCGCACAGGCAGTGGCCGAGTTCAGATGCGAGCGCGGTGCGATATTGAAACGGATGAGAAGAGCGGTAAATCACGGATCATCGTGAGAGAGATTCCCTATCAAGTGAACAGGGCCCGATTGATTGAAAAGATTGCCGAGTTGCACAAAGAGAAAAAGGTCGAGGGCATCACGGACTTGCGCGATGAGTCGGCGAAGGACACCCGCATCGTCGTTGAACTTAGAAAAGATGTCGTGCCAGAGGTTGTGCTTAACAATCTCTACGCACAAACGCAGCTCCAGAGCGTGTTTGGCATTAACATCGTCGCGCTCGTCGAAAACCAGCCCAAGGTGCTCAACCTCAAGGAAGTGCTTGAGCACTTTGTAAAGCATCGACGAGAAGTGGTCACGCGCCGCACGGTCTATCTGCTGAGGCGCGCCAGAGCGCGAGGCCATGTGCTCGAAGGGCTTGCGGTGGCCCTGTCGAATATCGACGAAATGATCGAGTTAATTAAGGCCAGTGCGGATGCCCAAGAAGCCCGTGAGAAAATGCTTGCACGGTCGTGGCGATCAGAAACGGTCGGTCAGATGCTCGAGCGCGCAGGCCCAGATGCAGCTAAGCCCGATGATCTCGATGCAAAATTTGGCCTGAAGGAAAACGGCGAATACTTCCTCTCAGAACAGCAAGCGCAAGCGATTTTGGAGATGCGGCTCAACCGCTTGACTGGGCTCGAGCAAGAAAAGCTGCTCGACGAATATCGCGAGATCATTGACACCATCGCTGAGCTCCTTGAGATTCTGCAGAATCCAGAACGATTGAAGGCGATGATCAAAGAGGAGCTGGTCGAGCTCCGAGAAACGTATGGCGACGAGCGTCGAACTGAAATTGTGGAGTCTCAGGAAGATCTCACGATGGAGGACTTGATTACCCCTCAAGATTTGGTGGTGACGCTCAGTCGAGGTGGGTATGCCAAGACCCAGCCGCTGTCGGATTACCAAGCCCAGCGTCGCGGGGGGCGTGGGCGTTCAGCCAGTGCTGTCAAAGATGAAGACTTTATCGAGCGGCTGATGGTCGCGAACACGCATGACACCATTTTGTGTTTTTCGAACTTTGGCAAGGTCTACTGGTTACGAACTTTTCAGATTCCCATTGCCTCGCGCGCTGCGCGAGGGCGGCCGATTGTGAATATTCTGCCGTTGGGGGAGGAAGAACGCATTACGGCCATGCTGCCGGTTCATGCTTATTCTGAAAACGCGTTTGTTTTCATGGCCACATCCAACGGAACGGTTAAGAAAACCCCCCTGCTGGATTTTTCTCGGCCTCGAAGCAGCGGGCTGATCGCGATAGAGCTTGAAGACGGCAACACGCTGGTAGGCGCTGCGGTAACCGACGGAGAATCCGACGTGATGTTGTTTCAATCGGGCGGCCGCGCCATACGATTTAAGGAACGAGACGTGCGTGCCATGGGGCGAACGGCCCGAGGTGTGCGGGGAATTAAACTTCCTGCCGGGACTTCAGTCATTTCGCTTATTATTGCCGACCCTGAGGGGGTGATTCTTCTCGCGAGTCAGAATGGCTATGGGAAGCTGACTGAAATTCGCGAGTTCTCGACGATCGGTCGAGGCGGTCAAGGCGTCATTGCGATCAAGGTGTCAGAGCGAAATGGCGCGTTGGTCGGTGCTGAGCAGGTCACTGCCGCGGACGAGGTGTTGTTGATTAGCGATCAGGGCACCATGGTTCGAACGCGAGTTCAAGAAGTGTCGCTTCAGGGCAGAAATACTCAGGGCGTGCGACTCATCAATGTGGGTGCAGACGAACATTTGGTGGGAATGGCGCGCATTGAAGATCCTGTAGACCCGCTAGATGAGGCTGCAGCCGATCATGAAGCAGCGCCTGCGACAGGCTTAGACGCGTCGTCAGATCGTTTGGATGATGAAGGCGAAGCAGGTACTGAGACGACCTAGTATGAGTGACGATCTCGATACCTTACGCCAAGCCATCGATGCGTTGGATGACGCGCTCCTGAAACAGCTCAATGAGCGGGCAAAGCTTGCCCAGCAAGTGGCCGAGGCTAAGCAAAAAAGCCAAACGAACTCGGAAGAGCCGCTGGCGTTTTATCGGCCTGAGCGCGAGGCGCAGGTCTTGCGCCGGATAGCCCATCTCAACGAAGGCCCGATTCCAGACGAGAAAGTCATGTACCTATTCAGACAGGTCATGTCTGCCTGCTTGTCTCTTGAGCAACCAATGAAAGTAGGTTACCTCGGTCCTGAGGGCACCTTTACGCATCAGGCAGCGATCAAGCATTTCGGTTACGCCGCAGTTGGGATACCGCTCGTGACCGTGGATGAAATTTTTCGCGAGGTGTCGGCTGAAGCCTGCCAGTACGGTGTGGTCCCTGTTGAAAATTCAACCGAAGGTTCCGTCAGTCATACGCTCGATACCTTCGTCAATGCTTCTTTGAAAATCTGCGGAGAATGTGAGTTACAGGTCCATCACAACTTCATGGTCTCAAGTGAGGGGCCGATCGAGAGAATTTACGCGCACGAACAGACGTTCGGCCAGTGCCGAAAGTGGCTTGATTCGCATTATCCAAACGCGGAGAGAGTGGTTGCGAGTTCGAACGCGCAAGGGGCGAGGCTAGCAAAAGAGGATGCGAGCGCAGGCGCCATTGCCGCCGAGGTCGCGGCCGAACTCTACGGCCTCAGAATCACCGCAAAAAAAATAGAAGACTCCCCCGAGAACACGACACGTTTTTTGGTGATCGGGCGAGAATCGGTGGGCGCCAGCGGAGATGACAAGACATCCATCATGGTTTCGACCAGGAATCGACCTGGTGCCCTTTATGAATTACTCGAGCCCTTCCACCGACACGGCATCTCATTAACGGCGTTGGAGAGTAGGCCCTCCAAAACGGCCAAGTGGTCGTATGTGTTCTTTATTGATTTCGAAGGCCACGTGTCTGATCCTGCGGTGGCTGCTGTTCTAGAGGAAATTCAAAAGGGACCTTTGGAGGTCAAATTGTTGGGGAGCTACCCCAAAGCATTGAGCGTGTCATTATGAGTTTTCAGTCTTATGTCAATCCTGGCATCGAGCAGATTGCGCCTTACCAACCAGGGAAACCCGTTGAAACGTTGGAACGAGAGCTGGGCATTAAAAATAGCGTCAAGCTGGCGAGCAACGAAAACCCGCTCGGGCCTTCAAAGCGCGTGATCGAAGCGTTACCCGCGCAGTTGGGTGAGTTAGCCAGGTACCCTGATGGGGGTTGTTTCCTCTTAAAGGAGGCGCTGAGTCACCGGTTTCAGGTGGATCCTCGGGCCATTACGGTGGGCAATGGATCAAACGATGTGCTTGAGCTTTTAGCTCGTATTTTTCTGAGACCTGGCCTGAATGCTGTGGTCTCACAGCATGCCTTTGTGGTTTATGGGCTGGTGACCCTCGCGCAGGGTGCTGAGGTGAGAGAAATTCCGGCGAACAACTACGGTCAAGATTTAGAAGCCACGCTTGCCCAAATTGATGCGAACACCCGTCTCGTGTTTATCGCCAATCCAAATAATCCCACGGGGACCTGGGTCAACCGATCAACCCTCGAAACCTTCCTGGATGCGGTGCCGTCTTCAGTTATTGTGGTTCTTGATGAAGCCTACTTTGAATATGTAGACGACCCAGAGTATCCCGATGGCTTAGCGTTGATGCAGCGTTATTCGAATCTGGTGGTGACGCGCACGTTCTCCAAGGCGTATGGGCTTGCTGGGTTGAGATTAGGCTGGTCTGCAACGCCCCTTGAAATTGCTGATCTAATGAACCGGATACGCCAACCCTTTAACGTGAACGCCTTGGCGATGGCAGCAGGTCTCGTGGCATTGGAGGACCAAGCGCATGTGCAAGCAGGTATCGAGACGAATCGAATGGGTCTTCGTCAAGTGCGTGCCGGCGTTGAAGCCATGGGGCTTTCAGCCATTCCTTCTGTGGGTAATTTCTTGTCTGTTGAGTTTCAGCAAGACGCTGGGTCGATCTACGAGGCGATGTTGAGAGAAGGGGTGATCTTGCGTCCTGTTGGCGTGTACGGATTGCCACGACATTTGCGCATCTCCATCGGAACCCAAGCGGAGAATGAGCGCTGCCTTCAGGCGCTGAATCGAGTGTTGAACGCCTGATATGGTCGATTCGATGCGGGTCGGAATCGTCGGTCTGGGGCTGATTGGAGGCTCTATTGCGGCAGGGCTTAAAGCTGCTGAGCAGTACGAGATTCACGCTCATGATCTCGATTCATCCGCAATGGCTCTGGGTGAATCACTGGGGATCGTTGATCAGATCCATCCCACCCTAGATACCTTGCCTTCAGCCGTGGATGTACTGATGTTGGCGACGCCCGTGAGAACGTTGCCGTCGATCTTGCCGCATTTGGCCCAGTTTGAAGGGGTGCTAACCGATGTGGGCAGTGTGAAGCAACCGATTGTCGATGCGGTGCTATCAACTACCCCACAGCTAGCCGAACGATTGGTTCCAGGGCACCCCGTAGCGGGCTCTGAGCGACATGGTGTTGGTGCGGCGGACGCCAATTTATTTCGGCATCACAAGGTGATTTTGACCCCGCTGGATGAGACGCAATCGGATGCGATTGAACGGATTCAAACAATCTGGACGAGCCTAGGGGCTGAGGTCGTTGAGATGAGCGTTGCACATCATGACGACGTTTTGGCGCAGACGAGTCATTTGCCCCATCTCCTGGCCTACACGCTGGTTGACGTCCTGGCAGGATTTGGTGACGAGCGAGAAGTATTTGAATATGCCGCTGGTGGGTTTCGGGACTTCTCCCGCATTGCCGCTTCAGATCCCGAGATGTGGCGGGATATTTTTCTGACCAACAAAGAAGCCTTGTTACGGCTTATAGAGACCTTTTCCGAGGCGCTGAACCAGACGTCAGAACTGATTGAGGCCGAGGATGCGGAAGCGTTAACCGAACGTTTGACTCGAGCGAAGGCGGCTCGAGATTATTTCACATCGATTCAGCCCAAATCCCCACAAAACTGATCGCTTTCCATAGGCGTCGACTGTTTACCAAAAGGGAGCCGCGAATGAATGCAACTGACGCGACTGGCAAGACGGTGCCGGTTGTCACCATTGATGGCCCCAGCGGGTCCGGCAAAGGGGCTGTGACGGCGCAAATAGCGGAATGGAGCGGTTTTCACGTGCTCGACAGTGGCGCGCTCTATCGACTTGTTGGTCTAGCAGCGCGGAGAGCTGGCGTCAGTTTGGAGGATGAACGGGCGCTCGCTGAGATCGCGACCCACCTGGATACCACCTTTCAGCCGGAGGACGGAGAAGAGGACTGGGCGGTTTATCTGGGCACAGAGATCGTGACGGCACTCATTAGAACCGATGAGGCTGGCGTAGATGCGTCCCTAGTCTCACAGTTTTCGGGCGTGCGTGGGGCGTTGATCGAGCGACAGCGCGCGTTCAAAGCTGCGCCTGGATTGATTGCCGATGGGCGTGACATGGGAACGATCGTTTTTCCTGATGCCACGCTTAAAATTTTCTTGACAGCGAGCGCCGAGCAGCGGGCAAACAGGCGATATAAGCAGTTGAAAAATAAAGGAATGGATGTTAATTTTGCCGCCCTTCTGGAAAGCATCCAAGCAAGGGATGTACGAGATATGACGCGTTCTGTCGCGCCGCTCGTGCCAGCAGAAGATTCAGTCGTGATTGATAGCTCGGAATTGAGCCTGTCTGAGGTGGTTCAGAGAGTACGATCATTGATGATTGAACGGTCCATTACGTGAGCCAACCTTTCTCACGGAGTGGACGAAATAACCATTAGCCCTGACTCGGTTGGAAGTCAGTGGAGGCGTTGCCTCAAGGATATTTGAATGAGCGAAAGTTTTGCAGAACTGTTTGAAGAGAGCCTAAAAACTGTTGAGTTGAAGGCGGGGTCCATCATCACCGGTGTGGTGGTCGACATAGACAGCGAGTGGGTTACGGTCCACGCGGGTCTTAAATCTGAAGGGGTGATTCCGAGAGCCCAGTTTTTAGATGAAAGCGGTGAATTAGAAATTGAAATCGGTGCCACGGTCAAAGTGGCCATGGAGACCGTGGATGATGGCTTTGGTGAGACCCGATTGTCTCGCGAGAAAGCGCGTCGCAATGAATCCTGGGAGATGCTAGACAAAGTCTATGCCGATGGTGAGACGGTCAAAGGCCTGATCAGTGGCCGAGTCAAAGGCGGTTTTACGGTTGAAATTAAAGATATTCGTGCCTTCCTGCCCGGGTCGCTTGTTGACGTTCGGCCGCTAAGGGATAACGAGCAGCTGGAAGGTCAAGTGCTCGACTTCAAAGTCATCAAGTTAGATCAAAAGCGAAACAACGTGGTGGTCTCTCGAAGAAGCGTTCTTGAATCAGAGAACAGCGAAGAGCGAGAGAAGTTGCTCAAGAACCTTCAGGAAGGTCATGAGTTGAAGGGGATTGTTAAGAACCTCACCGATTATGGTGCGTTTGTGGACCTTGGTGGTATCGATGGCCTGCTCCACATTACGGACATGGCGTGGAAGCGAATTAAGCATCCAAGCGAGATCGTTGCAGTGGGCGATGAGATCGATGTCAAAGTGCTTAAGTTCGATCGTGAGCGTAATCGAGTGTCTTTAGGTCTTAAGCAATTGGGCGAGGATCCTTGGCTTGCCATAACCCGTCGTTACCCAGAAGGGACCAGAACGATGGCTAAGGTCACTAACCTGACGGACTACGGTTGTTTTGCAGAGCTCGAAGAAGGGGTTGAAGGTTTGGTTCACGTCTCAGAAATGGACTGGACAAACCGCAATATTCATCCTTCGAAAGTGGTTCAGGTAGGGGATGAAGTTGAAGTGATGGTGCTCGACATTGATGAGGACCGTCGTCGGATCTCCCTCGGGATTAAGCAGTGTAAGTGCAATCCTTGGGAAGAGTTCGCGGCGCTTCATGGTAAAGGCGATCGAATCAAGGGTTACATCAAGTCCATCACTGACTTCGGGATCTTCATCGGGCTTGATGGCGAAATCGACGGTCTCGTGC
>Ga0181591_10002514_pt1 | contig 15764 bp, 12 predicted proteins | sample 071ome_33_FD_133757 | JGI IMG/M metagenome (GOLD analysis project Ga0181591, IMG submission 133757) | Coastal salt marsh microbial communities from the Groves Creek Marsh, Skidaway Island, Georgia - 071412AT metaG (megahit assembly) | ecosystem: Environmental > Aquatic > Marine > Intertidal...
AGGCAAATTATTATCGCTGGCACTCATCTAACAAGCAGTATAAAGGTTGCTGAGGCAGCAAAAGTTATAGAAAATACACAAAGAGATATAAATATTGCTCTCATAAATGAATTGGCAATCATTTTTAATCTATTAAATATCAATACCCAAGAGGTTTTAGATGCTGCTGGAACTAAGTGGAATTTCTTACCTTTTAAGCCAGGATTGGTTGGAGGTCACTGTATAAGTGTTGACCCATACTATCTAACTTATAAGGCTCAAAAAATGGGATACACTCCGGAGGTTATTTTAGCCGGAAGAAGACTAAATGACAGTATGGGAAAATATGTAGTTTCTCAACTTATAAAAAAAATGATCCAGAAAAATATTAAGGTTGATGGTGCTTCAGTTTTAATTCTTGGATTTACATTTAAAGAGAATTGTCCTGACATGAGAAATACCAGAGTTGTAGACATACACAACGAGTTAAAAGAATATGGTTGTAACGTAGATATTTTTGATCCGATTGCAGATTCTAATCAATCAATCAATGAATATAATATTGATTTAATTGACAAACCTAAAAAAGGTAATTATTCCGCAGTTGTTATTGCAGTTAGTCATGATTATTTTAAGAAACTTAGTTTTAATAATATAAAAAATTTCTGTGATCATAATTCTTTGATTTATGATCTTAAAAATGTTATCGAGTCAGATAAAGTAGATATTCGGTTATGATAAATTCAACAAAGAATATTCTAATAACTGGAGGTGCTGGATTTATTGGCTCAGCATTAATTAGATTTCTCATTAAAAATACGGAAGACTCAATTTTAAATATTGATAAATTGACTTATGCTGGAATTCCTGAAAATTTAAGGGATATTGATAAAAGTCCAAGATATAAATTTGTTAAGGGCGATATCTGCAATAAAGAATTGATATCCAAGTGTTTTTCTGAATTTAAGCCAGATATAGTTATGCACCTTGCAGCTGAGTCACACGTGGATAGATCCATAGAAGGTCCAAGTTTATTTATTGATTCTAATATTATTGGAACGTATACAATGCTTGAAGTTTCAAGAAATTTCATTAATGAGACTGCAAGAGAATTTATTTTTCATCATATTTCTACAGATGAAGTTTATGGAAGTTTGGGGTCTGACGGTCTCTTTACAGAACAAAGTCCCTATGATCCAAGTTCCCCATATTCAGCTTCAAAAGCTGCTTCAGATCATCTCGTAAGGGCATGGAATAGAACATACAAACTCCCAGTAATAATTACAAATTGCTCAAATAACTTTGGTCCATTTCAGTTTCCAGAAAAACTTATTCCAGTAACAATTCTTAACGCCATTCAAGGTAAAAAAATTCCTATTTATGGCAATGGTCTCCAGATAAGAGATTGGCTTTATGTTGATGATCATGCTAGTGCATTGTACAAAGTTGTGACCTTAGGCAAGAATGGTGATACATACAATATTGGCGGAAATAATGAAAAAACAAATATAGAGGTTGTTAACAGCGTTTGTCAAATATTGGATGAAATTGCACCAGCTCCAAAAAATCTAAAAATAACATCATACAAAGATCTAATTTCTCACGTTCAAGACAGACCTGGGCATGATTCTAGATACGCTATAGATTCGACAAAAGTTCAAAAAGAAATTGGATGGGAGCCAAAAGAGAGCTTCGAATCAGGGCTTTATAAGACCGTTAAATGGTACTTAAAAAATACCAATTTTTGCAATCAAATTTTAAAGAATAGTTAAATAATTCATGAAAAAGTTTAACGGCATACTTTGTTCTAATTGTTCAAGTTATCTTAAATTTAAATCAAATGAATTGATATGCTGTTCAGAATGCGAAAGTCAATATAAGGTTATTGGAAATGTGGTAAATATGAATATCGATAGTTATCATGATAATTTTGGTTATCAGTGGAATATTCATTCAAAAACTCAACTAGATTCCCATAACGGGTCAAATGAGTCTGAGTCTAGGCTTTTGAACCAGTCAAAACTAACTAGAAAAGATTTTGTTGGTAAAAGAATACTGGAAATTGGTTCCGGTAATGGAAGGTTTACAGAAATACTCTTGAAATATGGCGCCAAAGTCGTTTCATGTGATTACAGTTCAGCTATTTATGCAAATTATGACAATAACAATTGTTCATCTGCTATCTTTTTGAGGGCTAATTTATTTAATATTAATATTGAGCCTGATTACTTTGATATGGTTATTTGTTATGGAGTCATTCAACACACAGGAAATAATCAAAATGCTATTGAAAAACTATACTCTTTGCCAATAAAGAAAAACGGTCTACTATTAATGGATATATACTCTAATAGCATCAGACACTTCAATCCATTTATCTATGTGATAAGATTTTTCGTTTCATTCCACAGTGGAACTATTGAAGATAAATATAACTTAATTACAAGATTTATTAATTTAGTTTTTCCTAGCCAATTATGGCTTTTAAAACAAACTAGGAAATGGAGTCTATTAGGAAGAATCATTGAGTTAGTTATCAACAGATCACCAAATAGTGTTTATGGGATTAACTTATATTTAGATCAAAAAATCAGTATTGATATCGCTAAAAGTTGGTCTATACTCGATACTTTTGATGCTTGGTTCCCAAAACATGACAACCCTGTAAGTTTTAAAACATGGAACAAACTTAACTTTCTGTTTTCTAAGAAATATAATTTCTCTGTAAACTATATTGGAACATCAGGACAAGGAAATATAGTTGTTTCTTCAAAAAATTAGTCAAGCAGTTATAAAACAAAAATATTATCCTGTTTTATTAATTTTCTTTGCTTTCGCAGTGTTAATTTCTTATGAATTAACGGATGGAAAGACCTTGCCAGTTTTCTTTTCTGTATTTTATGATTCTGAGCCTGATTTTTTCTCTAACTCTATCTCAAATTTCTTACTAGGATATTCAATAGATACCTATCATCCAGGAGATTTCCTTTATTTTATTGGGTCTGAAGTTATAAATTTATTTAAGCCGGAAAATACAGAGACTCTTATTATATATTCAAGAAAGATAATTTTTTTTCTAGGAGTTATTTTGACAATTCCTTTAATAATTAAATACCGATTAGCCCAGGCTCTATTGATAATATTCCTTGCTTTCATTTCCCCAGAGGCAATGTATCTTTCATCGAAAATTAACCCTCATTGGTTATCATTTTTTTTTATGGCATACATAATTTACTTTTCACAAAAAATTTTGGGAAGCAAAAATGAAAGACTCAAAGACCATATATTTCTGGCAATATTTTCAATCTTGAGTTTAGGAATAAAGCATACTTTTCTTATTGTTACAATCCCGATTTACATCCTAATTATGTATAAATCTTTCTATAAAAATAGAGAAAAGGCCAGACTTTCGTTTATTTATCTGTTTCTTGCATTTATTGCTTTTTTATATTTGATAAGATCTGTAATTATTGCACCAATTTATCTCAATACATATACCAGTATTTTTCTCTTTAGCACATGGATCCATAACCTGTTGATAATTTCCATCGCATTTGCTTTCATTTTTTATTTTTTTTATATTCTCTACAAAAAAAGAAGCTTTATAAAGGAACATGCTTTAAAAATTTATTTTATTTATTTCAAAGTATTGGCAATAGGGACAATTTTAAATTTGATTTTTTATTTTTCTAATGGCAATCACTACATGAATATTTATGAGTCAAGACATTTTTTCTTTTTGTTGCCCACATTAATTCTATTAATAGGAAATTTTGATAGTAAAAATTTACCCAATATTTTGTTAATCTTATTTTTTGTATTCCTTCTTATTTTTCAGATAGGCAATGTGAAGAAATACTCTGATTTCCTAATGAACAATAAAATTGAAAGCGGACTTGTTAATAATTCATTCAATAAAATAGTGGACAAATTAGGGAAAAAACTTGGCCCAGAAAAGGATATAGCGATTTTTCCTACAAGCACATTTGTCAGTGTGGATTATTTTCCATTATGGGGCGGATATAGATACGGAAGTAGATTTGATTCAAATATACATAATAAGGTTTTCTTACCAAAAAATAATCTTCATATATTTAACATCACGAAATTTATCAGAGATAGAAATATGTTTAAAAATACCCTTACACAACGCTACTTAGCAAGCGTCAATAATTTTGGAGATTTGATCAAGCCTTTGAAATTTGCAACTCATATTTACGAGGAAAATAGAGGAAAGGATCTATGCTCGCAACCATTTGATGAATATCACAATGAAGATTTTATTGTCCTGCAAATTAAGAGCAACAAAAAATCCTCTATTGGCTCTTGGCCAGACAAATATGAGTTTAGCATCAATGAATTTATAGAAAGACTTCCGGCAGAATGTAATATGGTAGTTAGTAATCTATATCATGGTAAAGAAGGCAGCCTAGAATATAGGTTTTTTCAGGTCTTTAAAAAATGAATGACAAGGGTAGAGCCATTTAGATAGTAAAATAGATATTTTTTGTTTCTATTCCGGTTTAGAGACTATTCTCAAAATGCACAAAATGACCAACATTAGACTTATGAACTGGCGTGGTTTATTAATAATCCTTTTATTCCACTTTGCATTTTCATCTTTTTTATATTGGGCATCATACAACGGATTATTCTCCTCTCTTCACAATAATAATGGAGCGTGGTTCTTTGCAAGAGACACAATCCTATATTTTTATGAGTCTGAAATTCTTCTAGAAAAATACATCGATGGCATAGGTTTTTTTGAAAGTTTTGCGTTCTTTCCAAATCATTTACACATACCATTTATGGCAAAAGCAAAGGATTTAATTTTCCCAGGCTATTACGCATATTTTCTTTTTTCATCCTTGATTTATGTTTCTTGTATTGGTTTGGTCTATGTTGCTTCTAATAAATTTTTAAAGGTGGGTAAAAAAAGGTCTTTCGCTATCTCAGCAATTTTTCTTTTTCCTTCCTTTGTCATGATGACTGCAGTCCCTCTCCGAGAGGTTTTTTTATTTTTTGGTCTGGCAATTATCTATTTCTCTTTAACGTGGATTAATTCAAAAGATAGAAATTTTTCATTTACTCCATATTTCTTATTTCCTTTAGGAGTTATGATTGTTATAGCAACGAAAGCTTACTTGATGGTGTTTGCGATAATTGCCCTTTCTTCTTACCTGGTTATTATTCTATTTTCAAAAAAAGAAAATAAGATATTGATTGCTGCATATGTTTTAACATTAATATCAATTCTTACAAATTCTAATATCAGAGATGGTAGATTTGTTTCAGATTCATTAAATCAAGAAATACAAAATGTTAAAGATTTAATGGAGAATGCTGGAATTATCTCTTCAAACGTTGACCATAATGATGAAGTAGCCCTAAACTCCAAAAAAATGGCCTTGAATTATTATGAGTCTAAGATAATTCCAAAAAAAGCTGTTGATGTTACTAAAGAGAGTACATTTGATCTTTATAGCAAAAGATTGATTGATAAGATTAACTATACAACTTTAACATTTTTAGAATACCCAAATCAAGGGTCAAGAATCGAAGACTATATAATTCATGACTCTATTAAGTCCTTAGTATCTTATTTGCCTATTGCTATCAAACGTGTTTTCATAGCACCTCCACTTGATGATATCTATAAAGAAAGTAAAACACTTGGAAAATGGGCCTATTTTGTTGCAGTTTTAGAGAATACCATAATACTTGGACTACTTATTTTCTCTATTTCTAAAATACACATGCTGAGCATATCTAGTTCAGTGATAATCATTTTAAGCATATTATTAATGATATTATTAGGGTATGTCTTAACAAATTATGGAGCAATAATAAGATTGAGGATGGGGTATGTAAGTCTTCTTTGGATTTTTCTTCTTAGTAACTTTTTTGTCAATCAAAAAAAATTTCTAGGGTCGTGAATCTATATTTTTTCCCCAGATATTCAAGACTTGGAGCAAGTAGCAGGCTTAGATTTTATTCTGTTTATGATTATTTAGAGAAAGATGATCAAAATGGAGAAGTCTTCATTTCTCCATTTTTTCCAGATAGTTATCTCGAAAAAAAATATAAGAGAGCTCCTAATATTTTTGTTTTTCCTATTGTTCTTTTCTCCTATATTAGGAGGATAATTTATATTTTACTTAACGTAAAAAAAGAATCATTGATTATCATTGAAAAGGAATTATTACCTTTTTTTCCATCGATGTTTGAGTCTTATCTTTATAAAGCGAAAAATTGTCGAATTATTGTTGACTATGATGATGCTGTTTTCTTGAATTATGAAAAAGGCTTTTTTAAAAAAATTTTTTATGGAAGAAAAATTTACAAGATTCTCTCATACTCCGATTTTTATATTTTTTGTTCAAGTTTTTTGGGCGAAAAATTTCAAGCTTTAGACTTAAATTTTGAGAAAATTATGACAGTTCCTGATTCAAATTTTTTTAATTTGACAGAAATTGATATACCCCTTCCACTACAAAAAAATTATGTTGTCTGGTCTGGCTCCCCATCAAGTTTTGTATACCTAGAAAGAATTGTCCATGATTTACTCGAAGGCTTAAAAAAATTTGATTGTGCTCTTGTAATTATTGGTGCTAAGCCAGAATTTGAGAATGAAAATTTATACAGCTATAACTGGAATTCTGAAACTGAAAATTTTATCATCAAGAATGCTAAGGTTGGCATAATGCCATTAGATGATTCAGATTGGTCCAATGGGAAGTGTGGTTTTAAAATTATTAAATACATGTCTCATTCAATCCCGGTAATAGCTTCTCCTATAGGAGAGAATACTAAAATTATAGAAGATTACAAAAATGGCTTTTTTGCAGACAATGCTCAAGATTTTATTTCAATTACAGAAAGATTGTTAAATGATGAGAAACTTTTTAAAAAGATATCTCAGAATAGTTTTCTTCAATACCAAAAACTTTATACACCTGAAATTTATTTAAAAAAATATCTTAATGTTATCAATAGAGTAAAAGAAAATACTTTAGACGCCTTGGAACAAGACATTATTAGTTCATTTGGCGTTGAATGGGGAAAGTTCCAGTATCTTTCTAAGATAAATGAAATGGAAAAATATTTCCATCTATATTTTAATCTAGTTTTTAAGAGTCTTAGTAGAGTTAAATTGAGTCAAATGCGGTGTATTGACTTCGGTTCTGGGAGTGGAAGATGGGACTATTTCTTGTCAGACTATGTCAAGTCAATTGATCTTGTTGAGCCATCAAAAACTGCTATTGAATCATCTAAATTACTTTTGGAATCAAAAAGTAACATTGATTTTTATAATCATACGATTGGGAGTTTTTATAAGAAAAATAAAGGAAGTAAGTATGATTTGGCAATTTCATTAGGTGTTTTGCATCATGTTCCGAGAATGGATAAATCGCTTGATATTATTGCAAAAGTGGTCAAACCTGGAGGATATTTTTTAGGATATTTGTATTACTCATTAGAACATCAAAGTCACATAAAAAAGATGCTTTTTAAATTAGTTTCAATTATTAGACTCCTAGTTTCAAAATTGCCTGAAAGAGAGAAAAACTTTGTCACAGATGCTATTGCTCTTTTGATCTATCTGCCGCTAGCCAGAATAGCTAAAATCACTGGCATTAAAGCTTTACCTCTTTCTTTTTATGCCAATTCTTCTTTTTATATTTTGCGAAACGATGCCAGAGATAGGTTTGGGACTTTTTATGAAAATAGATTCTCAAAATTAGAAATTGAAAAAATGATGTCCAGTGCAGGGTTTGAAAACATTCAATTTTTTGATGGCGAACCTAAATGGTGTTTTATTGCTAGAAAATCAAAATAAGTATGTGTGGCATTGTAGGGATTTCTTCAAATAACATTGATTCATTAAATCCGTTTTTTTTGGACAAGATGTCTAAGTGCCTTAAAAGTAGAGGTCCTGATGACTCTGGTGTTTGGTTTTCAAAAAACATTTGTCTTGCACATAGAAGGCTTTCAATTCAAGATATAAGTAAGTCTGGACATCAGCCAATGAAGTCTTTTTCAAGTAGGTATGTTATTGTTTTTAATGGTGAAATATATAACCATCTTGATCTCAGAAGAAAGATTGTTAATCACTCTTGGAATGGATTATCAGATACTGAAACTATCCTTGCCTACATTGAAAGTTTTGGAATTAAGAAAGCCTTAGTTGACTTCATCGGCATGTTTGCTTTCGCGCTTTATGATAAGGAAGAGCGGGATTTATATTTGTGCAGAGATAGGATTGGAGAAAAGCCACTATATTATTATTCTAAGGCTGGCACTTTTCTTTTCTCTTCAGACATAAAATCTTTTTATGAACATCCTGCTTTTAAAAGAGATATAGATCTAGAGTCTTTAGACTTTTTTTTGCGAAAGAGTTACTGCCCTCCTGGAGAATCAATATTTGAAAATACTAAAAAGGTCCTTCCTGGAACATATTTAAAGGTATGCATTGCATCACATGAGAAGACGGTCGAGACTTATTGGGATTTTGAGAAAGTTATTTCCCAATCAAAATCTTCTAAATATAAAGGAAGTTATCAAAGTGCTCTTACTCATCTTAAGGGAATTATTCATAGTTCAGTCAAAAAACAATTGATTTCTGATGTCCCTATTGGATGTTTTCTTTCTGGAGGTATAGATTCGTCATTGATAGCCTCAATAATGCAAAATGAAAGTTCTGAAAAAATTAAAACTTTTAGTATTGGTTTTGATAATCATGATTTTAATGAGGCAACTTATGCCAAAGATATCGCTAAGGCAATAGGTTCTGAACATAACGAACTTTATATTGATTCTAATGATGTTATAGATATTATTCCTAAGATTCCCGAAATTTATTCAGAGCCATTTGCTGATTCATCTCAACTACCAACTTATATTCTAAGTAACTTTGCTCAAAAGAAGGTAAAGGTGGCTTTATCAGGTGATGGAGGAGATGAAATTTTTGCTGGATACAATAGATATATATTTGCAAACTCATTTTATAAATATATGAGGTTCTCACCAAAGTTTATTAGGCATTTATTAGGAAATATACTCTCCAGTTATAGCCCCAAAACTTATAAATCAATACAAGAAAATATTAATAAGTTACCAGGACGTTTTCAACTAAGAAATCTTGCGGATAAGAGTATTAAAATATCAAACCTGCTAAAAACGAATAATTATATTGATTACTATGAGACTCTTACTTCACATATAGAAGAAGATCTGCAAATTGTTCAAGGACTAGAAATAAAATCACACACTGACAAATCAAATCAATTTGATAACTCAATAGAATATATGATGTTTCAGGATTCAATTAGCTATTTACCAGATGACATCCTTGTGAAAGTTGATCGGGCAGCTATGGCTAATAGTCTTGAAACTAGAGCACCATTTTTAGATCATGAATTAATTGAGTTTGTATGGTCATTACCAATAAATTTTAAAATACACCATACCACTGGCAAGAAGATTCTAAAAGACATGCTAGGAGAATACTTAGACAAAAGTTTATTTGAAAGGCCTAAAATGGGATTTGGTGTTCCAATTTCAGATTGGTTACGAGGACCTTTAAATGAGTGGGCAAACTTCCTTCTAAGTGAGAATGAGTTAAAAAAATCAGAATATTTGAACACAAATATAATAAGAAAAAAATGGTCTGAGCATGAGTCTGGTAGGAGAAATCATCACAACTTCTTATGGAATGTTCTAATGTTCCAATCTTGGAAAGAGATGTGGAAATAGTCAGAAGAACAGTAAAGTTTTTGTTTGTTGTAAATGATATAAATTTTTTTATTTCTCATAGATTTGAAATAGCTGAAAAGCTTTTCTCATTGGGGTATGAAATACATATTTTTGCTGGATATGACCCCCAATCAAAAAATTCTAATAATTTATTAAGTTATGACCTATCAAATTTTAAAATTAAAAAAATTAACCTATCAAGAGGCGGTTTTAAAATTTGGAATGATGTTGGTTTTTTTATAAATTTATACAGATATTGCAAAAAATATTCACCAGACGTGCTTCATTTGATTACTCTCAAGCCGATAATTTATGGAGGAATAATCGCCAGAATTTTAAATCACCCTAGGGTGGTAATTTCATTCACTGGTTTGGGATTTTTATTCATAAATAAAACAAAAAAAATTAATCAATATATTTTCAAGAAATTGCTGAGATTTGTTTTAAAGAATAGGAAGATACATTCAATATTCCAAAATAAAGATGATATTTCATCTATTAAGTCAATCTTTAATATTCCCGATGATAATATAACTCTGATTAGGGGTTCTGGGGTAAATCTAGATAAATATAAGTTTTCTATCGAGCCAAATAAAGAAATGAATATCGTAATGGCTTCGAGAATTTTAATAGATAAAGGAGTTTTAGAATTTATCGAAGCCTCGAAAATTGTTTCTTCTAAGGGATATAAATGCAAATTTTATTTATATGGAGATATTGACCCTCCTAATCCATCGGCAATTTCTCTGACTAAGTTGCAAAATTTAACCCAAGAAAGTAAAGTTATATATGGTGGTTTTTCACAGAATATTCAAGAGATTTATAGCTCTTCTAATATTATTGTCTTTCCTTCATACCGTGAAGGATTTCCTAAGTCTCTAATTGAAGCTGCAGCAATTGGAAGGCCAATAATCACAACGGATGTTCCGGGTTGCAGAGATGCAATCATTAATAATAAAACAGGAATTCTTGTACCAGTCAAAGATTCTTTAGCAATTGCTAAAGCAATAATTTATCTTGTTAATAATAAGAAATTAAGATTAAATATGGGATTAAAAGCAAGAGAATATGCAGAGAAGAATCTCTCAATTGAATATGTAATTGAAAAACATCTAGGGCTTTATAACAATATCTTATAAATATAATTTTTGAATGTTAGCAGTCATTGGAGCAAATGGTTTTATTGGCAAAAGATTGGTTTTAGAGCTCTTAAATAGAGGCTACAAGGTTAATGCCTTTTGTAGAGACACAAGTTCATTAAAACATATCAATGGAAATATAGTTTTAACGATAATCCCTCATATCTCGGCTTCTTTGGACTGGGAAAATTATCTTACGGATGATATTGAGGGAATCTTTTATTGCGCTTCGCTTATTGAGAGCAATAAAAGAGAAAATAAACTCACCCTTAAAAAATCTTTTTTCGATGTAAATACTTTTGGCATGGCTTCATTAGCAAAAGTGGCCGCAAAAAAAGGCGTAAAGAAGTTTATATATTTGAGCTCAATCAAAGTAAATGGAGAAAATACAGATATCGGCGTTTGTTTTGATGAAAACACAATTGAAAAGCCCGAAGGTTTTTATGCTGAATCAAAATTTCAAGGAGAAAAAGAACTTCAAAAGATTTCTAAAAAATATAATCTTTCATATACAATACTAAGGCCCACAATTGTTTTTGGACCAGGGGCCAAGGGTTCATTCAAAACTCTTTTTAAAATCCTAAGCTTTGGAATTCCCCTCCCATTTAAGGATATAAATAATGTTAGGTCTATGATCGGTATTTCTAATTTAATAGATATATTAGTATTATGCATTGAAGATGAAAGAGCGACAAATAAGAAATTTGTTGTATCAGATGGTTCAGATTTTTCCACTTCTGACTTGATAATTAATATAGCGAAAAATGCGCATTTAAAACCAAAATTATTTAGACTCCCAGAGAGATATATTATGTTTTTTTTGAAATTTCTCAATAAAGAAGAATATTGTAAAAAACTATTTGAATCTTTAAGAGTTGATAATTCTCTTCTTGTTAAATCATTAGACTGGAAGCCTTCCATAAAAACACAAAGCGAAATAAAACAAATGGTGCTTTATTTCGCTAATGATGATAAAGATGATTAGATTTTTTGATATTTCTCTCTCTATCTTAGCCATTACTATTTTTATAATCCCGATGGCAATTATTTATACTTTAATTTATTTAAATGGTAGGCACCCTCTTTTTTTTCAGACACGGTTGGGACTGAGAAAAAAACCATTTCAATTAATTAAGTTCAGATCAATGCATGTTGGTACCGATTCTCTTCCAACTCACGAAGTAGATCGCAATTCAATTACAAAGCTTGGTTCTTTTATAAGAAAGTCTAAACTTGACGAGCTACCACAATTATGGAATGTTTTGGTTGGAGATATGTCTTTTGTAGGGCCTAGACCCTGTTTGCCAACCCAAGAAAAATTAATAATTCATAGAGATATGCTTAATATTTTTGAGTATAAACCTGGAATTTCCGGCGTAGCACAGTTAAATGGAATTGATATGTCAAACCCAGAGAAACTTGCCAAGGAAGATAAAAAAATGATGAAAAATTTTTCATTGAGAACATATCTAACAATCATTGCCTATACTGCAATGGGAAAGGGATTTGGAGACAGGGTGGGTAATTCATAGATGGATTTTTCAACACTTTTAATTTCTAAGCTTAGATCTTTACCAAGACTGCAAAAGAAACTAATAATAGCTTTAATAGACTTTTGCCTAGCGGCTTTTTCCCTATGGTTGTCATTTTCCATTCGTATCGGTGATTTCTTTTCAGTTTATGACCAATCATTTGGATCAAATTTGAAGAGTAATTTACCACTTATCATGGGTATATCGGATGCTGGACTAATGGCCTTTATTTATCCTTTAATAGCTATATTACTTATTAACTTCTTTGGCCTTTACAGACAAATCTTGAGATACTTATCTACTAAGATAATTTACACATTAATAAAGTCAATTTTCATTTCTGTTTCAATATGGGCATTGATTGTGTATTTTTTTGACATTTTTACAGTTCCAAGGTCAGTATTTTTCATTAATGCTTTTCTAACATCTTTGTATCTCATTGGGTGGAGAGTTATTTTGTCATGGGCAATAAGTTACTCAGAAAATTTAAGAGGCAAACCAGTAGCGTCTAGAATGTTAATCTATGGCGCTGGAGAGGCAGGAGTTTCAATTTTAAGAAGCTTAGTTAAAAATAAAAAATACAATATTTGCGGCTTCATTGATGATAACAATGAGCTTCAAAATAGAGAATTAATGGGCTACTTTGTTTATCCCAGTAATGAATTAGTTGCAATCGTTAATTCTCTCCAGGTGGATGAAATATTGATTGCCATGCCTTCGCTTTCTTTAAGTAAAAGACGTGAAATTATTAACCGACTCAGAAAACTAAAAGTCAAGTTATCTTCTTTGCCTGGTATATCAGAAATATCTTCAACTGAAGTCAATCTAAATGACATAAAAGAACTAGATATTGATGACCTTTTAGATCGTGATTATGAAGATCCTGATCATAAATTATTGAATTCTGAGCTCAAAAACAAGATTATTTTAATTTCTGGCGGGGGAGGGACAATTGGCTCTGAACTTTGTAGGCAAGTTTTAAACTATTCCCCTTGTAAAATCATACTTGTTGAGATAAGTGAATATGCTTTATATTCAGTTCATCAGGAATTGATAGAATTGCAAAATAAAATCAATAAAAGAGGAAAAAAGAAGCATCCCAATACTTCAATTATTCCAATTCTTGCCTCAGTTCAAGATACAAAAAAAGTCTTTGAAATTATTAGAGTTTATCGTCCGAATATAATTTACCATGCGGCTGCATATAAGCATGTACCAATGGTTGAACATAATCTTTCGGAAGGCCTCAAGAATAATGTCTTCGGAACTTTGAATATGGCTCTAGGCGCCCTCAAATACGGAGTAAAAGATTTTGTTCTAGTTAGTACTGACAAAGCTGTTAGACCAACAAATATTATGGGCGCAAGTAAGCGTTTATCTGAAATTATTCTTCAGGCACTAGCTAAGGAAAGTCACTTATATTCTAGCTTCTTGAAAAATAAGAAGAAAAAATACTCAAATAAAACCTACTATTCAATGGTTCGTTTTGGAAATGTACTTGGCTCATCAGGATCAGTTGTCCCATTGTTCAGAAAACAAATCAAAGAAATGCAGCCCATTACATTAACTGATAAAAATATAACAAGGTATTTCATGTCAATTAAGGAGGCAGCCCAATTAATAATTCATTCAACAATTATTTCAAGGGAGAAAGGAAAAGAGTTTGGCGGCGGAGATGTCTATGTTTTAGATATGGGTAAGCCTGTAAAAATTTATGATTTAGCCACAAGAATGATTGAACTTTCTGGTTTCACTTTAAAAGATCATAAAAATCCTGATGGAGATATAAGTATTAAAATTACCGGACTTCGCCCAGGAGAAAAGCTCTATGAAGAACTTCTTATTGGCGAAAATCCTGTCTCTACAGAACATAAATTAATTTTTAAGGCAAGCGAAAAATTTACCCCATGGATCAAACTTGAATCCTATCTTGACAAGCTTGAGAATGCAATTCAACACAATGAAATAGAGGTGATTAGGGATATTTTGGTTAAAGTTGTTGATGGTTATTCTCCTACTAAAGAAATTTTTGATTGGATTTATAATCAAGATCCTGAAAATTCTTTTGAGAAAAATGAATGATGAATTTTGGATGAATCTTGCTTTAGAACAAGCGCAAATATCTCTTAAATATGATGAAGTTCCAGTTGGATCAGTAATTGTTAGTCAAGATAATAGATTAATTTCATCTGGACATAATTTGATGATTAATTCTAATGATCCTTCATTACATGCTGAAATTATGGCCATAAGAAGTGCTTGCAAAATAAACGGTAATTATCGTTTGATTAATCACACACTTTATACAACCTTGGAACCATGTGTTATGTGTTTTGGAGTAATAGTTCATGCCAGAATTAAAAAAATAGTCTTTGGTGCGAAAGATGAGCGAAGTGGAGTCTGTGGATCATGTTTAGATCTTACAAAAAAACAATGCTTTAATCATAAGCCGGAAATTAGGCAAGGAATTATGGAGGCAGAGTGCTCAAAAATTTTAAAAGATTTCTTTAAAGCTAAAAGATCCTAGACAGTGTACATGCCACCATTAACATGAAGAGTCTGGGCAGTTATGTAAGCACCAGAATTGCCCGCTAGAAATAAAACAGAGTCTGCAATTTCTTCAACCGTTCCAAGTCTACCGAGTGGAATTTGATTAGCAAGAAACTCTTTTTGTTCATCTGGTAATGCATCAGTCATATCGGTTTTAATAAAGCCTGGCGCAATCGCATTTACGGTAATGCCTCTTGGACCAACCTCTCTAGCAAGAGACTTAGTAAAACCCATAATTCCTGCTTTTGCAGCAGAGTAATTAGTTTGACCTGCATTACCCATTGCACCAACTACAGATGCTATGGAGATAATTCTCCCACTTTTTTTCTTCATCATGCCTCTTAACACCGCTTTTGACATTTTGTAGACTGATGCTAGATTAGTGTTCATAATGTCATTCCACTCATCGTCCTTCATCCTCATTAAAAGGTTATCTCTTGTGATTCCAGCGTTATTTATTAGGATGTCTACAGATCCAAATTCATCAGAGATAGATTTCATTAGATTTTCAATCTGATCATTTTCTGTCACATTTAGCGCAAACCCCTTACCAGAGATATTGTTCTCTTGAAATGTTTTGGATATAGCATCAGCACCAGAGTCGCTAGTAGCGGTTCCAATGACAGTTGCTCCATTCTTTCCAAGAATTAGTGAAATTGCTTGTCCAATTCCTCTGCTTGCGCCCGTAATCAGAACAACCTTTCCAGTTAGGTCTACCATTATGAAATCTCCTTGATTGTTTCCTCTAAAGAATTTTTATCAATTATAGCGTTTGCTGAAAGGTTTTTATTTATTCTACGAGTTAAGC
>Ga0181591_10002525_pt1 | contig 15733 bp, 19 predicted proteins | sample 071ome_33_FD_133757 | JGI IMG/M metagenome (GOLD analysis project Ga0181591, IMG submission 133757) | Coastal salt marsh microbial communities from the Groves Creek Marsh, Skidaway Island, Georgia - 071412AT metaG (megahit assembly) | ecosystem: Environmental > Aquatic > Marine > Intertidal...
GCTAGACGGAGAAATCGTCAGCAATTCTTTCCAGGACTTGATGAAACAAGTTCATAGAAAGGACAATGTTGAAGCAGATGATGCCGTACTGCAACTGTTTGATATTATTCCGTTAAGCGAATTTCAACAGGGCAAGTCTGTGCTTAACCTACGACAGCGCCATAGGATGCTAGAAGAATACTGTAAGATATTTGAAGGTTTTGAAAATATCCAAATTATTCCTAAGATTGAAGTTGACCTTGATACTGATAAAGGACAACAACAGTTTAAAGATTTTAATAAAGAAGCAATCGATCAAGGCTACGAAGGCATTATGATTAAAGATCCTACTGCCAAGTATGAATGTAAACGTAGCACTGGTTGGCTAAAACAGAAACCATTTATTGAAGTTACTCTAGAGGTAAAAGCATATGAAGAAGGTACTGGTAGAAATGAAGGACGACTTGGTGCATTGGTTTGCTCCGGACGTGACGACGGGAAAGATATTGCCGTCAATGTTGGTAGTGGTTTCAGCGACGATAATCGAACTGAGTTTTGGTCTAGCCGTGATAACCTTATTGGTCAGTTGGTTGAAGTCCGTGCTGATGCCGTAACACAAAACCAAGACGGATCATATAGTTTACGTTTTCCACGATTTAAAACATTTCGTGGATTTGAAGTAGGAGAAAAAATATAATGATTAATATTAAACCACTAGGCAGTAAAATGATTGTGGAATCGGATGGCGCACAAAAAGAAACCGCGGGCGGCATTATCATTGCTAATGCTAAAGACGATGGCTTAACAACAGGCACAGTTCTAGCAATTGGTAAAGGTTCTTATGACGAACGTGGAAAGTTTCATGCAACAGAAACACAGCCAGGAACAAAAATTCTATTCAACGCAGGTAGTGGAGAAAAGTTTAAGTACGAAGACAATGAATACATTTGGTTACACGAAGATGAAATCATTGGAACCTTGTAATGATTGATCACAAGTATTTTGATTGGAACAATATAATTGTAGACAGCGACAAGCAGTCTATGATTAATGATGTTAAGACAGCAATTGATGCTGGTAACTTTATCGAGTCACAACCTAAATATCAAGCAAACTTTACAGTGTTTGATCGTCCTGAACTTTATTGGCAACAACTAAAGTACAGTTTCATTATGAGTGCTTATGGCTTTCTAAACAAGACTGTTCCGATTGTAGGTATACGCAGTTGGAGTTTTATGACCAGCCTCAATCACGTAGAAGATAGAGATACACTATGGCATCATCACCATCACGATAAAGAACACAGTACACTAAGTGGCGTATTCTACTTGCAGGTTCCGATCCTTGATGATGACTGTGGTACAGAGTTTGCACCTAACGGTCCGGAACAAAAGGAACGTGTAATGCTACCACCTAAACTAGGACAATGGGTAATCTATAACGGACAAGAATGGCATCGTCCTGGTGTTGTAAAAAGCATGGACTATAGATTTATTGTTGCGGCAGATATGATCTACATGGACAAGGTCATATAAGGTTTTAAAACATCAATCCATTCATCGTAATCAAAATCTAAAACCATTATAGAACGTGTACCGTTTGTGTTATTAAATCCATAATGGGTTTGATAGCAGTCAAAAGCAAACGGTTCACCTAGTTTCCATCTATGAATCTTTCCATCAACTGAGAATCCTACATCTCCATGAGGAACACTTGTAGGAATATGTACAATAATCTTATGTCCCCAATCTAGATGATTGTGTACAGGAGTTTCACTATAAGCATTCAACAGTAACCAACCTGTTGCTCTATGTGATGGTCCATGCCTTACAAGTTCTGTAGTCTTTGGCATCTGCTTTTGAAATGGTGCAAGGGGTTTATAGTTCCACCAAAGTGTAATTGCTCTCCACTCTGGCGTGTACTTAGGTGTTTCACTAAAATCATATAACGGAATTGTTTTTTGTACCTTTATATATTCTTGCATAATGGTCTCCCAGTTATCAAGAATATTTGGAATAAAATTTTGCTTGTCTACCATAAACGTATTTAAGTGCATATATAACCCATAAATAGCATTATGAATATGACACTATCACACAACACAGAAGTTAGGGCGTTACAAATTATAACACACATAGTCAGTCTACTAGGAATAGGTTGGCTTTTTTATTCAGGTGAGTGGAGTTATCTTTGGGTAACACTAGCATTCTATTGGACCACAGGTGTGTTAGGAATTAATGTTGGCTATCATAGATTGATCAGCCATAGAAGTTTTAAAACCAATAAATGGATTGAACGCTTTCTTGCGTTTGTCGGAACCATAACAAATGTAGGATCGCCGCTGGCATGGGTAGCATTGCATAGAAGTCATCACAAACATGCCGAAACAGAAAAAGATCCACACAGTCCATACATACTTGGAAACCTACGTGCATGGTTTGGTTATTGGAATATTGTTAGACTAGAAGTAAAACACGTAAAGGATCTATGGCGTGATCCTTTTTACAAGTTTACACACAGACACTATCTAGCAATTAATATATTTTATTGTATTGCTCTAATGCTTATTGATCCAGCATGGGGTGTGTTTGCATATGCATTACCAAGTGTATTAGTATTACACAGCACTAGTTCAATTATTGTTATTGCACACAGGCATGGATATAAAACACACAAGATTAACGACGAGAGTCGCAACAGTTGGATAGCAAGTTTAATTACACTAGGCGAAGGTTGGCATAACAATCATCATGCTCACCCAGGGCGTTGGAAGCAAGGCGAGAAGTGGTGGGAACTTGATCCACCGGCATGGATTATTAGGTTGATTAAACAATGAAGCAGTTTGAAGTAGTAGATAGAGCAAGAATTCAAAGTTATGTATGGATTGCATTAGGTCATGCCGCACTTTTATATCTTCTTGTTACATGGCAATGGCAACTGCTATTGTTAGCACTAGGTATTAATTATATTATTAGTCAGGTTGGAATTAGTTTAACATTTCATAGAGCACTCGCTCATCAAAGTATTAAACTTCCTATATGGTTAGAAGTCATAGGTAGTGTCATTGGAGGCTTTGCAATGCAGGGCAGTCCATTAAGTTGGGCGGTAGTGCATAGAACACATCATGCACACAGTGGCGAAGAAAAAGATCCCCATAGTCCTAAGCATTTAGGCAGTTGGTATGTAACAATATTTGGATATGCTTTTAGCAAATCAATTCCTAAGTACAGTATTAAATTAATGCGTACTTGGCATGCTACCTTCCACAAGTATTATTATCCTATTTACGGAACAATACTAATTGGAAGTTTGTTTGTGTTGCCTTTTGATATTGCTCTTGCAATATTTTGGGCGCCAATTGCAATAGTATTTCAGTTTGAAAACTTTGTAAACACTTGGTTGCACAGTTGGAACAAAGATGTTCCAGTGAACAATCAATGGGTGCAACTATTTGTGTTAGGAGAAGCATACCATCATAACCATCATGAAAACAGCAAACGTGTAAGATTTGGAAAATATGATTTAATAGGTTGGATAGCAGAGAAATTTATACAGAATGAAAAAGTTCATACTAATTGATAATCAGGTTGCAAAGTTAAATCCTTTTAGACACTTTCACGATCTAATCAACTTACAAGTAAACGAAAGCAATGTAGGTGGATTAGGTTTTGACGATATAAAACAATATCAGCAGGAAACTAAACTGTTCAGACATAACGAATACAATGCTCCATTTTATTTAGATGTAGATGATTATGGCGCTTCTATAAACAGTTGGCAAGGTAATAAAATAGAAATTCCTATTGATATTTTAACAGATAAAGCACATGATCCAGATACCAACAGAAATTGGATATCAGCCTGCTGGATAAGTCCTACAGCAAAAGACGATATAAAAGATGTTGTTTATGTTTATCGCAAATCCAGCGATATGAAACTGTACAATGTGCTTACAGATCAGTTAATCAATGATGGCAAAACTGTTATATCTAATACGCTATTTTTATTACATGCTGAATGGCCAGGTACACCGTTATATCATGTGCTGTTAAATGACAATCTTGTATTTTGGACCGTACAAACTATAAATAACGAGAACTACTTTGTGGATACAGTTTCGTATCATGATGGCACTTTTAACGAATATGTTCTTAAACCTAGATCGTATGGTTGCTTCATTCAGGATAGTGTAGTAATATCTCCACGCAGTACATTTAAAATAGATTTTTACGGGCGTTCGAGATTTGGATTACAAAACAAAGACTTTCCTTTTGATACACTCAAACTCAAGATAAAAAGCAACATCAAACACAAGAAACTTGATGTTGGAACATATGAATTTGACCTAGAAAATAAACAAACAGGCTATCTGTATGCCCGTATAAATGCAGGATACGGTGCAGAAGTAGAACCCAGTACAGCAATGCGGTTGGCTTATACGGTTCATAAATCCTGATAAATAACTATGGAGGGTTTATAAATGGCTCAAGATACTAGAGATACAACGGATGCACAATCGATAACTTATTCAACTGCGAATATTGATACCCTATTGAATAGTTTCGATGCTGGCGATATTATTACTAAAGCGGCTGTTGATGCACTTTTGGATTACTATGCTGATATTCACGACCATGATCACGACGTAGATGACTATGCTACCAAAGACACGTTTGGTAATCTTGCAGGAGACCAAACCAGCGTAAATTCAGGAGAAAATACGCAGGCGGCTTCATTGAATGCTATTCCAGGTGACCCGGGCACTAACAGCACAATCACTGCGGCAAAACACAATGAAATAAGAAACGCAGTTAACAGTTTGCGTGGTCATGTTCATGTCTGGGATGACAATTAAGAATAGTGAATAAATACGCTTATATTTAAGGAGTAACAATGGCAAACGAAAATACAGGTGGACCAAGCAAATCGCCAGACGCGGCAGGCTCAAAAGCATCTGGTGATGAAATTTCAGCAGATACTTTTCGTCAGATGTTAACAATTTTAAAAGATATGCGTAATCATACGCATCAATATTTTGACGACTACAGCACTGCTTGTGAATGCCAGTGTCAGTGCAACCGAGGTACGCTATAATGGCTAATTGGTTAATTGACGTAGCAAACCAAAAGCGTGGACTTTCTTTTTTAAGACACGCAGATAATATTAAAAATCATGCTGTGGGCATTGTTGATGGCTCACCTACAGTATTTTCACAGATTGCACAACCATTCCGCACACACTCCGCAATAGATCCTAGAAACGCTAAATTGTTTAATACCGAATCTGGTTATGGAATCGGGTTTGCAAATGAATCTGCAGAAGTAGTTCGCAATTTAGATCTTGATGCTATTAAAACATACCTAGATAATCATCCTGAGTGTCCTACTATAGCATTAGCATATGTTTTTGCTGATGCTAACGAGAATGTAACAGTTAGACATGCTATTGAAAACTCTAAATTTATTACAACAAAATACGATCCGGATACTTCTGTAACAAATGTTATCGATATCAACAACGGTGATATATTATGGAACACACCTGAACAAAAAGATGTTGTATTATATTTCTTTGCAGGTAAAATCAAAGGTGTACCTAATACCTATTACATAGTATTAAATTCACTAAGAACAGAAATGTTCCAAACACTAAACGATTCCGATAATCATAAATTTGAAACACTTGACTTAGGTGTTGGCGCACTACAAGATTATTTGATTATGCCAACATTTGAAAATGCAACACTAGAATCTGATGATGTTGTGCTTGCAACAGATAGTGTATTTTATATGGATCCATATAGTAAAAATGAATTTTATGCTGAACGTGGAGTTGATGTTTCTGCAATTACATTTAGAATTAAAACAAATTGCGTTTGGGAACAGGTAAACCCGAGCAGATATAAATTTAATTTAGGTGATAAAACTTCAGCAGTAGTTGTTTTTGAAATTGAAAACAACCTAATGGAAAACGATCCTGAATTAAAAATACAGAGAATTTTTAAGGTTTATAAGGTATAAAAATGGCACATTGGTTAATTGACACTGGAAACAATAAAAAAGGTTTATTCTATACCAAACATCAGGACATTGCTAACAATGGTAAACTGATTGAAAAAGAAGATGGAACTATTACTCCGGTACTTGGCGAAGAAAAAATGTTTCAGTTTCACAGTGCGGTCGATCCTAGAAACTTAAAAATTACAAGTGAACAAGATGGCGACAATGTAAATTACTATATTGGATTAACAAAGTCCGAAGGTGTTGGATTTAAAGTTCCATTTGATTTAGATGCTATTAAAACATATCTAGACAGTGATAAAGCAAAAGTATCACCGATTGTTTTTGTTTCTTATGTTTTTGCTGACGCAAACGAAAGTGTTGAAACAAAATATGCAATAGAAAATCACAAGTATCTTGCTAAAATAAGCAAAGATTCGCCTGAGGTTATTGATATTAAGACAGGCGAAGTTGTTTGGAATGCACCTGAATCAAAAAACATTGTAAACTATATGTTTGCAGGTAAGGTAGCAGGAATTCCAAACACTTATTATATTTGTCTAAACAGTTTTAGAACAGAATTATATCAAGATCTTATTCCAAGTTCGGATCATTCTTTCCAGATACTAGATACAGGAATTGGTGCTTTAAAAAATATGATAATCAATCCTATTATCAACAATGGTAGTTTGTTAGACCATGATATTATTATTGCACCTAAAGCAGAATTTAGCATGAACTTATATAGCATTAAAGGATATATTGGTCAGCGTGGTTTAACTGCTAATAATGTATCAGTTAATGTTAAGACCAATTTAACATACACAAAAGCAGATGATGGATTACTTACTTTTAACTTTGGCGAAAAGACCACAGGTTATGTAAGTTTACATATTGCAAGTAATCTGCTATTAGATCAAGATCCAGATTTATCACTACGTAGAACTTTTACAGTTCATAAAGGATAAATTTTTTACCATTGAATAACAACCATAAATACCTAGTAAACAAACTTAGGTAGAGGAAACGCATGGCTTTTACAACAGACCCAAACGCTTTTAACTTTCAAAAGAATTTAAATGACCTTCAGAAAAAGCGTCATAAAGATCACATAGCCACAGTAACCATTACAGAAGATGGTAAATTTCAAACGAACAGTCAACACATTATTACACCTGCTGGCAAAGACAAAATTAATAAGCGTATAAGCGTACTTCCTGATGCCAACGAAAAGGTCGTTAAGATGAGTGAAGCCACTTATCTTTTTAAAGATCTACAACAGATGAATGTAATCTTAACCAACGCTTGTAACCTTGCTTGTACATATTGCTACGAACAACATAATAGAGACTTTGGACGTTTTACAAATGATACACTATTAGAATCATATAATTTTCTGTTAAATTCAAGCGATCACGAAAAGAAAATATTTCAGTTCTTTGGCGGTGAACCGTTAATTCACAAAGACCTAATACTAGGTTTCCTACGTGAACACAAAGACTACCTTGAAGCGAATTCAAAAGGTTGGACAAAACAGTATGTAAGTTGTGTAACAAACGGATTGTTAATTACACAAGACTTTATGGACGAGTATTTTGATTATGACTTTACATTTATGCTTGTTAGTCTTGATACTATTAGGGCAGATGTTGACCATAGAGAGATTGGCCAGAAGAAGATTGATGCACTGATTAGAACATTACACAATATTCCACAAAAAGCAAAAGATACACAGCGTATTACAATGCGTTGTACACTTGCAAAAGAGAACGCACCTTACTTTAAAGAATTTGTCAAGGCTGTATATGATGCAGGTGTTAGAAACATTGTTGTTCATCCACTTATCTTAGATAGTAGTAGAGGATTTATTCCTTGGAGTGATGAAGAATGGAATACACTACATCAAGATATTTTATGGGTATTAGATTACTACTATGATCTAGCGATACACTTTTCAGAAGGTGTAGGACAAAAAGGTGAAAACAACTGTATGGTAGGTAGCGACATGGTTGCTATTGATGCTAGTGGTGATTACTCGGGTTGTTATTTCTTTACAAATCAAAAAGCAGGTCCTGCAGGTAAAACTATATTAGGTAATGTATTTGAAGATAGACTATACTTAGATCGTTACAGAGGATTCCAAGAATCATTTAGCAAGATGGTTGAGGAAGAAGAGCAGTGTCGTACTTGTGATTATAAAAATGCTTGCTATCAATGTCCAGCAGGAAACATGGACACAGGGTCGAGACTATTTCGTCCAGACGACATGTGTCAAAAGATTGTAAAACTTTATGTTGATTTACAAGACGACATTGAAATCAAAATGTTCCATAAAAAATACAAAGACATTCATGATGCATGTGTGAACGAAGGCGAAGAAAAGATATTTAAAAGAGCATGTTTGCATTTAATGTTTAAAATGTTTAGTAACTTCCATGCTAATCGTGATGATACAGGTTGGGGACTAGAACAAGTTCCAAGCAGTCATCAACTATTAGATGCATGGAAAAGAATGATTGAAGAAGGTTACACACAAAAGAAACCAGACTTCAAAGACTTTATGAACACAGTACAACAATACATTAATACAGGAACAATGACTGTAAAAGATATGTATGAATGGATGTGTGAAAAAGCAAATATACCAAACCATCTTTCAAAAGATGTAACTGATTTAAATTTTGTTGCTAGAGTATCATATTTGGTGTTCTTACACTTTTTAATACTTAATAATGAAAAGGCGATGCGTAGTTCGAGTGTCGAATCAGTTAAAGATAAGTTGCTCAAAGCAAAATAAGATGTTATAATAGTTGTATGGAAAATCTAGATAGATTAAAACATATCTCGGTGTACCTTGGCAATACTTGTAACTTTGATTGCACCTACTGCGATAGAGAATATATAGCCAAAGACATCGGTGGACAAACACTAAAACACAAGTGGGTACCTCTTGTGAAGAACTTCTTTGACAGAGTAGTTCCAAACTGCAATGATTTGAAGTTTATCACAGTGCATGGTGGGGAACCTTTTCTTTTCTTATCTAGAATGGATCAACTGTTTGATGCTTTGTACGATAATCATATCAAAGACACAGATAGATACTTTGGTATAACAACCAACGGTAGTAAAATAGTAGAAAGCAAAGACTTTATGAAGAAGTGGGGAAGCAAGTTAAAACTTACAATTTCCTATGACTTTATGTTTCAAAAAGAAAACAGAGAACTGTTTGATGTAAAAGCAATGGCTGACGCCATTCATGATAACGGTGCAACAATGCAATGGCAGTATGTTGTTCCTATTAATGATAAACGTGCATTTAGTATGGATGCCATTACAGACATTGTACGAACTTGTCAAGCAACAGGGTGTAGCACAATTAATCTAATTCCGTTGCGACATAGACGTGGTGCTAGAAAGTTTGATGTTCTCATAGACGAATTGCCATTACCGGAGTTCTTTGATAACTTCTTGCAATTTATTACAATTCTGTATGCTAAAAATATTAATGTATATGTTGATGGCATATATGGTCCTGTTAGTAGCATAGATAAATTCTACTACGATAATCATAATAAGATTATATTGTCACCAGACGGGTATATGTATCCGGAGTATGATTTCCTTGAGTATAAACGTAAAGAGTTTCAAGTAGGGCAATGGACAGATGGAACCAAAGAGTATGACCCTAAGTTTTATAGACAGCGTGATGAAAAGACACTAATACGTCCTGGATGTTATGAATGTCCTAGCAAGGATAGTTGTGGACTTAAATATCTTTACAAAATGTTTGATGAAGAACCAAAAGGAAGTTGTGTACAGTTTTACAAAATGATTGATGCTAGTGTAGGATTTGCTTACAAACTACAGCAAAAAGATAGCGTGTTCGAATGGGTGGGCATAGAATGATAGACGATTTTGCAAAATACTTTTTAGAAAAGGATGCCCTTGAGAATGTACAGAATGAAGTAATATTCAGTTTGTTAAAAAGATATAATTGTTTTGCTGGTTGTAAAATTTGCTACACACAAAACGATTTTCAACAGGCATTGCCACGATTCAAACAGTTTATTCCCACAACAATAGATCCTGAACTAGAAAAGCAGTGGTTTAAGGTATTTGATTACTTTTATTGTGTAAGCAATATTGATGATATCTTTTGGATGAAACACGAACAATCCCATTTATATGAATGGTATCAAAAGCATGGTCATATGTTCCAGTGGGGTAATATGACTGACAATAATTTCATAAGAAGTCAGCCTTTGTTTATAAATGAGTTTACTCCTGAAACACGTATATATGAAATAAGTTTCAGTGCTAGGTGGTTAGAGCAAATCAAACTTGACGAAGTATTTTCTATGCTTGATGATTTACAAAAAAGAAATGGAATCAACAAGATCAAGTTTATATTTGATGATGAGCAAGACTATGCATTATCAAGTGTACAAAAAATGTTTGACTGGACATATGAAAAGGGTATAAATGAACACAACTGTTCTCACCATAACTTTATGGGCAAAATGAAACTGTTAAACAATGACGGATCCTATCCTGCACAAAGTGATTTTTGTGCTAGTGATGACGGTAAAGTTTATAATATACTAGGTCAGAGTGACTATCTACAATATGATAATTTCTTTTTAACACTACAAGATAGTATTAGTATAGACAGCGTACCGTACTATAACTTTAGTGAGTTTGATCATAATGCTCATTTATATAATATGATTCAAGGTAAACTAAACATCTATAAGAAATGGGCAGACAAGTATCATGGTGGAGAAATACAAAACAATCCACAAGCACAAATACATTTTGAATATTTTGATTGGGTATCAAAGAATGTAAAAGCAAATAAAGACTACAATTATATTCCAATAAATTTATTGCGACCTAATTCAAGATACTTTAACAAACTTAAATCGCTTGATTGGACTGCTACAGAACTAGGACTAATTAAAAAAGATACAACAAAAGTTGTTCCACTAGTGGAGATTGCTAATGGATAAAATTATACCATTGATAGACCTAACAAAAAATAGTCAACAGGTCTACCAATTAAATGAAGACGGTGACAGGACTAGAGAGTTATCTAGTATCATAAGCGGAACACAGGAAAAGATTGCTGACGGTCCTCTTACTAGATTTCGTATTAAAAACACAGGTCAAGAATTATTCTATAGCAATTATACAAACGGATTATATAACGGATCACTTGAAAGCCTTAGCGAAGTAACACAACCAGATGCTGAATGGCATCAAGCAACAGGGCACGTTAAAAAGAAAACAAAGAGTCGTAAACCAAAATGGTTACGTATTTTACTTGGTCATGCTTGCAATTATAGTTGCTCTTACTGTTTACAAAAAGACATAGGTAATCCAGATGAACGTGCTAAAATATGGACACTTGATTACTTTTTAGAAACTGTAAAAAAGGAACTTGATCTTTCAGAATTAGAGCGTGTTGATTTGTGGGGCGGAGAAACATTACTGTATTGGAAAAGTATTACTCCAATTATTGATGCAATTGATAGAGAAGGACTACAATGGTACTTTGCTACAAACGGAACTCCATTAAGACAAAAGCATATAGAATATTTGAGCAACATAAAAGGAATGGCACTTTTTGGTATTAGCCATGACGGTCCCGGACACGAAGCACTACGAGGAAAAGAGTTCCTATGGGATCCTATTACAATCGATGTTTTAAAAAATATGCAAAAGAACAGAGAAAAAATACGTTTTAGTTTTAATCCTGTTGTTAGTGCAACCAACTGTGATTTATTTGCAATTAATAACTTTTTTAGAAACTACATGATCGAAGTAGGACTTAATCCCGATCTTACCAGCATAAGTTATACACTCGGCCGTGCCCATGCTGACGAAGATCACGAAGGTAGTGTAAGCATGGAACATGTCATACAAGGTAAAGGACTACAAAGTTTTAAAGAATGCATTGATAATTTTTTACAATGTAACATTGAACAAACACAAGGACTTAAAGATTATGGCATTATGATAAACAATTTATTTCATACAGGGCCAAGAAGTGTAATGGGTTATGGCGAAACTTTGCGTAAACAAATACTACCGACCATTGCAACAGTTTGTGGCGCAGACGATGATCAGGTATTAAGTGTTGATATTGCAGGAAATGTAAGAACCTGCCCTCATGTTGACGACAGTTTTATTAGTGGAACCATAAGTAAAATTGATGAAGTTACAATTAAGAAAGTAGACTACACACGATACGACAAGCACTGTAAGGTGTGTCCAGTGTACAGATTATGCAAATCAAACTGTCCTATTACAGTACCTGATTATGTATTCTTAACCAATTGTGCTATAGAAAAAGTATGGAACAAAGCCATACAAAGAAGTGCATTAAAAACAATATTCAATAGTGAAGTTGAATTAGTAGAAAGTGGATTAGATGAAACTACCATTAGAGAATATAGAAGTTAAGCAGTTAGAACTTACAACTCATCCGTTGTTAAGTACCAATATGATTCAAAGCATAGAGGACCTGCAACTGTTTATGGAACATCATGTGTATCCTGTGTGGGACTTTATGAGTCTAGCCAAGGCATTGCAACATAGGGTTTGTCCAAGTGGCGATGTTTGGTTACCCACAAAACACACAAGAGATGAAAGTGCAAGACTTATAAATGAAATTATTTGGGGAGAAGAATCCGATCGTGATCTCGGTGGCGGAAGCATATCACATTTTGATTTGTATCTTCAAGCAATGGCTGAAGTAGGCGCAAACACTAAACCTGTTTTGCGTTTTTTAGAAACTGTGGAAGATAAAGGAATTGAATACGCATTAGACAATGCAAAAGGTGTACCCGAATGTGCTGTTAACTTTATGCGTAAGACATTTGAATTTATTAACACAGGAGAAAAGCACATCATTGCTAGTGCTTTTACTTACGGTAGAGAAGCAGTTATACCTGATATGTTTCAAGGTATATTACAACAATTAAACATTAACTCATACGAAGCAAAGAAGTTTCATTACTATCTTAAAAGACACATTGAACTAGATGGTGACGAACACGGACCCATGGCTACAAAACTTGTAGAAAATCTATGCGGAGAAAATCCTCTAGCATATGTCGAAGCAGAACGCACAGCCATAGAAGCAATGAATGCTCGTATTGAATTTTGGAACGAAGTGGAGACTAAACTTTTTGGGTAAAGACGGAATAATAGAACTAGACGGAACTTGTCTAGAAGTACTACCTAATCAAATGTACAAGGTAGAATTAGAAAACGGCCATACTGTGATTGCATATGCGGCCGGACGATTAAAGAAAAATAAAATTAGAGTATTAATGGGTGACAAAGTTAAGATAGAAATATCACCCTACGACTTATCTAAAGGCAGGGTAACTTTTAGATACAAATAGTTTATTATGAAGTTGGAATAGGATTTGTTCTTTCCATTGAAGAATGTTTTTTGAGCCATCTAACCAAATCTAGTCTGACTTTTGCAAGATTTTCACGAAGGATTTGATGTTCATTTCCAAAAACAGGACCTGCTGTTCCTAAATTTTCAACCGATTGATCAACTGCAACAACAGCATTAATGAAAGTTTCAAACATTACTTCTGCTTGTTTTTTCATTGACTGATTTTCAATTGTTTCTATTCGTTTTTTATAGTCAGCAACATCTTCATGAAAGCGTGGCAGATCTTGAATTCTCATTGACATATATTAATCTCCTTACAATTATTTAAGCAATGTAGTTATTCCAACTAGCATGTTTGAGTTTTAGATTTAGGTATTCTTTGTTTTTGATAAGATCGTAATAGGTAGGTTTAAACGGATATCTTGTGGGTTTTGGACTTAGTTTATCGCCTTTTGCTACGTTGCATGGTCCACAGGCTGTTACACAATTTTCCCAGGTAGTACGGCCACCCCGACTAATGGGTATTACATGATCAACTGTACACTTGTTTTTGTGTGGTAATTGCTGTTCACAATATTGGCACACAAACTGATCTCGTAAGAATATGTTGTGCTTGGACAATCGCACACTTGTATTTTTTCTAATATACTGTTTTACCATAACAACAGCAGGAACACGAGTTTCCCAACTCATGCTACTAACTACCCAATCGTCGTACCACTCCAGAACAGTAACCCTATTTAAAACTAGATATTTTATAGATTCTTGCCACGAAATTGTACTCAGAGGTAATATACTGTAAGGCTTAGCGTCCGCATTCAACACTAATGTATCGGCCATCAATTAAACTCCTTGTGACACACATATTTACACTAAATACAGTTAGGAGTAGAAGATATGGCCATAAATTTAACTTACAAAGGATTAACAGGGTTACGCAGAACTCTAACAGGGTTTGATGAAACAACCACAGTTGATAATTTAATCGCAACCATCGCGGCTGACGAAGAACTTGATACAAATTATTATATAATTTCAAAAGAAGGTGACCCAACAAATACCCTAAGCACTTCTTACAGTGACAGTAGTGCTACAGTGGCCAGCATAGGTATTGTTACAGGCGATGTTATTATTTGTAAACCAAACACAATTGGCACAACAAAACAAACACGCCAAGTTATGAAACTAGATATTACTCAAAAGAAAAGAGAAGGTGGACCTGACGATGATACAACAGCAGTATATTTTAGGGCCAACAACTCATACGATTTGACTAGTTTGCCTGATACCTACAACAATAACCTACCAGGAGCAGATGACAACCCTAATACAGGTGGATTGATACAAAAACGTCCTTGGGTAGCAGTAGGTGCTATTGCGGCTCCAACAAGTATTCAAGAATCAGTTGACGGAGGTTCTATTACTGATCTAGAAATTTGGTATGACGGTGCTGATACAAATACTATTGTTCCAACAGGTATTGCTGATGAAGATCCTGTCAACCAGTGGAACGACAAATCAGGACTAGCACATAATTTAAACTTTGACGGTGGCAACAACAAACCTTCATACGAATCAAGTGATACACAAAATGGATATGGATATGTTCAGTTTGCTGATGGTGACTTGATGAGTATTAACCCGTTAGCAAGTCTAAGTGGAGCAACAGCCTACACAGTATTTGTTATTGCTCGTAGTACTGATCTAGCAACCAATGCCACACAGATTTTAACATCAACAGAAAACGGTGAACTTAGTATTCAAATAGATACTAATGGAACAGCAAGATTCAAAGTAGGTGCCAGTTCAGCAACAACAGCATCTAGCACAGTACAAGCAGACGAATGGAATATCTACACACTGGTGTATAATGGTACAGCAAATATTGTTGGCAGGGTCAACGATGGTAAACTACCTAGTCAAACAATAGTATCAGCAGGAGCAGTAGCAGGACCAGCCGCAATGGGAGCAAGCACATATCTTTATGTAGGCGGTGACAACACAGGCGGAACATTCATAGGTGACATAGGTGAAGTTATCCTATTTAAGAAAGCACTTAACGCAACAGAATATGCTAACGTAGAAAACTACCTTGCTACCAAGTGGGGCATCTAACAGATGGCAAATCGTAAACACTACAATCTAAAACAAATGGTAGCATCAGGCTACTCATCAGATCACACATTCAATCACAAGTTTGGTGCTGTGCCGCAGTTGAGCATCAACACCACAGGTACAATATGGGACGTACCTAACACACTTTATCCTTGGACAGCATTAGACACACCAGCGGTAGTAAATGTAGAACGCAACGATGCCGCTGACACAGGATTGATTGTTA
>Ga0181591_10002531_pt1 | contig 15711 bp, 19 predicted proteins | sample 071ome_33_FD_133757 | JGI IMG/M metagenome (GOLD analysis project Ga0181591, IMG submission 133757) | Coastal salt marsh microbial communities from the Groves Creek Marsh, Skidaway Island, Georgia - 071412AT metaG (megahit assembly) | ecosystem: Environmental > Aquatic > Marine > Intertidal...
ATGAAAATGGCTGTAGCTATGGCCGCATCCTCAATGATGAACGCCAGAAACTGGTCACGCGATTGCTGGCTGATGGCAAACTGTCAAAAGCAGAAATTGCATATCGTGTCGGTTATCACGATCCCAACTCACTCTACAGAATGCTGACACGCTGGCAGGATCGGGACGGTTGAGGCCGCGGTTAGGCCTCGGGTAGGGGGCGCGACATAGCGTCACCGATGATGAATTGACAAATGCACGCACTGTTTCGATATCGGCAATAGCCGGATGTTTCAGATTTGCGCCCGGTCTGACTGCTTTGATGCGCAACATGTGGTGATTGTCTGTAGGGCAAATTCAACATCTATGCGGGTAATTTCATGGCAAATATTCTGCTCATAGGGCGAATATGGTCCCATAAGTGCAATTTCATGCTGTTTAAATATCGTCCTATCTAACCGTTTGAAATACCTACAGGTAATATCAATTTATAGTTGATTTAATGACAATCTTGCGAATTTAACAAAACTGTTTTTCCATCTGTAACATATTGTTTTTAAATGGATAAATGTAGCAAGGTCGAATTGGCGCTAGAAACAGCGTGCTAGTGATTGCCTTCAATAATCAGCAACCTCTAAATTAACTTATGCCGAAAGTGGGGCATTTAGTCGCGCCTTGGTGCGGTGTGTTTCATCGGCTGTTTCGTTAACGGAGGTACATTATGAAAATCACTTCTGGCAAGACCTTGGCGGCGCTGACCACAGCGGCGTTGGTCATTTCGCCATCTGTAGCCTTTGCAAGTGCAAATCTGGCCGCAGACGACTATGTGGGAATTTCGTTCTGGCTCATTTCGATGGCGCTTGTTGCTTCAACAGCGTTCTTCTTCCTTGAGACCCAGCGTGTTTCTGCAAAGTGGAAAACATCCCTCACCGTGTCTGGTTTGGTGACCCTGGTTGCAGCGGTCCACTATTTCTACATGCGCGATGTATGGGTCAACACAGGTGACACACCGACAGTCTATCGTTACATCGACTGGCTGATCACAGTGCCACTTCTGATGGTTGAGTTCTATCTGATCCTGCGGGCAATCGGTAACGTCTCTGGCGGCATTTTCTGGCGCCTGATGATCGGTACATTGGTCATGCTCGTCGGTGGTTATGCCGGCGAAGTCGGCTACATTAATGAGTGGCTCGGCTTTATCATCGGCATGGCAGGATGGGCATACATTCTGTACGAAGTATTCGCCGGTGAAGCAGGTCAAATGTCTGCAGACCAGGCACCAGAATCTGTGAAGTCAGCGTTCTCAACAATGCGTTGGATCGTAACCATCGGCTGGGCGATTTACCCGCTTGGCTACTTCTATGGTTATCTCGCGTCAGGCGACCCGGCTTCTGCAGCCAACTCGCTTAACGTGATCTACAACCTGGCTGACGTACTGAACAAGATTGCGTTCGGTGTGATCATCTGGAACGTGGCTGTCACTGAAAGTGAAGCTGCAAAGTAAATTGATTGGGGCGGTCTGAAAGGGCTGCCCCTTTTCTTTGATTTAATAATTTTCAGAGCAGGCGGATCAACCGCCCCATTCACTGGGTGACCCGGCGCAGATGCTCCGGTTGGAGGAAAAAATATATGACCGAATTGTCACCCATGTTGCGTGAATATCCGGTTCAGGATGCAGATGCATCACCTGAAATTGGCTCTACCACCGAACTGCTGTGCGATTTCATCGCCACGCGCCTGCCACAACCCGGTGAGCCTCTGGCCGAAGCCGCAGCCCATCATTTTGCCAAGCCGGGCAAGATGCTGCGGGCGAAAATGGCACTTCGTGCGGCGAATGCGTTGAATGTTGATCGCGCCGCCGGATTGCATTGGGCGGTGGCTATTGAGGTGCTTCACAACGCGTCCCTCATTCATGACGACATTTGCGACGGTGACCGGCTGCGTCGGGGGCGTCCGGCTGTCTGGTCCAAATTTGGCCGGGATGTGGCGCTTGCACTTGGTGATTGGCTTATTGCCCTCTCCTTTGAACTGGCCGCCGAAGCCGCGCAAAGATCACAGACACCTATGCTGGTCAAGATCCTTGCGGGTCATATGAAAATGACCACGCTGGGCGAAGCGCGGGAATTTGACATTCAGCGCAATTGTGACTGGAAAAGCTATCTGCAAATCGCGGCAGATAAAACCGCCCCGCTACTCACGGCGCCGCTGCAAGGTGTGGCGACAATGGCGTTGCATGCCGGAGCGTCAACCAAGATTTGTTCTTATTTCCGGTGTCTTGGCAACGCCTATCAGGTCGCCAATGACATGCTGAATTTCAGCGGTGATGATGGCGCGGAAACCAGTGGTTCAGATCTTGCACGCCGCGCGCCCAATGCGGTTGTCGTTCTGTTTCGGGACCAGCTGGATGACGCAACGAAAAGCCGGTTTGACAGTTGGTATGCGTCAGGATGCACGGCGGATGTCGAGTTGTGGCGCGAAGCCATTATCGAATCCTCTGCGATCAAGGTGGCTGCTGTAAAAATGTATGGCATGCTGGACGAGAGTGAAAGGCTGGCAGCAACGCTGCCTCCGGAGTTGACCGAAGTCATCCAACCGGTGTGGCAGATGCTGCAGCAGGTCTGTCAGAGATCAGCTTCAAAGCTCTCAAGCCAAAATGGTTCCCGCTGGTAATCGCGCCTCAGGCGCCCCTACCTCGCCCTCACGTCATGCTGTCGACATAACGGACGACAATCATAGATTGCAGAGTGATGTTCTGGTTATCGGCGCCGGTTTCGGTGGGATAGCTGCCGCCCTGCGAATGCGTGCGCGGGGTTATTCGGTCACACTTGTCGACAGGCTGCAGGCGATTGGCGGGCGCGCACAGGTGTTTGAGCGTGGTGGCTTTCGCCATGACGCTGGACCAACGGTCATCACTGCCCCGTTTCTGTTTGATGAATTGTTCGAACTGTTCGGCGAGACGCGTGAAGATTATCTTGAATTTCGGCCTCTGGATCCATGGTATCGCTTTCATTTTCACGATGGCCAGCAATTTGATTACCGACCATCGATCGACGATACCAACGCGGAAATCCGAAAATTCCACGCACCAGACGTGAAAGGCTATGAGCGGCTTTTGCAAACGTCGAAGGAAATTTTCGAGATTGGCTTTGAAAAGCTTGCTGATCGTCCTTTCACCAAATTTTGGACGATGATGGCCCAAGTGCCGGCATTGTTGAAATTGCGCAGCTACAAGACGGTCGCAGGGATCGTCAACAGCCACATCAAGCACCCATTGCTGCGCCAGGCGTTTTCCATTCATCCATTGCTGGTAGGCGGCAATCCATTCACCACAACATCGATCTATAGTCTGATTCATTATCTGGAGCGTCGATGGGGTGTGTTTTTCTGCATGGGTGGCACCGGGCGTCTGGTGGCAGAACTTCACAAGCTTCTGGAACGTGCCGGGGTTCAGGTCATACTTGGTACTGATATCGCTGAAATCACCATGGATACGCATAGCCGGGGGCGTGTCACCGGGGCAAGGGCCACCGACGGGCGGGTGTTCACCGCCAACCGCGTCATCTGTAATGGTGATCCCCCAACCGTTTATTCGCAGATGCTGCCCGCTGCCGCGCATATGCGTAAACGACCACTTCCAGAGGCGTTGACCCAATATTCGATGGGCCTGTATGTGCTGTTCTTTGGCACCAAAAAGACCTATCCGGATGTGGCGCATCACACCATCTGGATGGGGCCGCGCTACAAGGAACTGCTGGCGGATATTTTTGACAAGAAGATCCTGGCAGATGATTTTTCACTTTATCTGCATCGGCCCACCGCAACTGATGCGAGCTTTGCGCCTGCCGGATGCGACAGCTTCTATGTGCTGTGTCCGGTGCCAAATCTTCTCGGGGATGTTGACTGGAAGATGATGGGGCCGGAATTAAGGTCACGGATTGTGGCGGCGCTGTCCCGTACGATCATGCCCGGGCTGGAATCCACGATCACTGATGATTTCTGGATGACGCCGGAAGATTTCAAAACAGACTATCGGTCAATGCATGGTGCCGGATTTTCAATTGCGCCGATCTTTGCTCAATCTGCATGGTTCCGTTATCACAATCGGGATCCGCATATCGCTAATCTGTATTTTTCGGCAGCAGGCGCACATCCGGGCGCTGGCATGCCGGGCGTGTTATGCTCTGCCAAGGTGGTAGAGGCATTGATTGAGGAAGAGGAGCAGGCGCGGGTGGCGAGTTGATATCCGAAGAATTGCGGATTGGCCAGCATTGTCCCATGCCATCAGGAAGATGATCCAGAACGAAACGCTCACGCCGCAAGAATCCCTTGCTGCAAATGGCCGAAGTTTTCATTGGGCAAGCCGTTTTCTGGGCGCCCGGATGGGAGATCATGCCACGCGCCTCTATGCATTTTGCCGATTGCTGGACGACATGGCTGATGGTGACATCGATGATGGTCCTGCGCGCCTGTCTGCCATTCGTGAAGATCTGATGATTGGCCGCCCCGGCGCCGACCCGGCATTGACAGCGTTCCAGCCTTTTATGAAACAGATGAATTTCTCGACCGAGGTTCTTGTCGCCCTGATTGATGGTCTGCTTCAGGATCAGGCGGATGAGGTCTGTCTGGCCAATGAGGCAGAGCTGCTTCGATATGCCTATCGTGTTGCCGGGACTGTGGGTTTACTGATGTGCGATGTTCTTGATTGCCATGATCAGGCCGCCAAGGCACATGCGATCGATCTTGGAATTGCCATGCAATTGACCAATATCGCCCGCGATGTTCTTGAGGACGCGCAGATGGGACGGCGTTATCTGCCGGGGATATGGCTTGACAACCTCTGTGCGGACCAGATCGTCCTGGCCTCGCGAGACCCTGAAAGCGCAGAGGCTCTGGCGATACGCAATGCGGTTGAGAGGATATTGGCACTGGCTGAACGCTTCTATCAGAGCGGCGCGAGGGGCTTTCGGTTCTTGCCATGGCGGGCGCATCTTGCCATCGCCGTTGCCGCCCGTGTTTATCGCCAGATCGGCGTGCAACTTGCCGCCACAGGCTATGGCTGGCACCTTGGCCGGCAGGTGACAAGCACATCGACAAAGCTACGATGCTCGCTACCAGCCCTTTTCAGCCTGCCCGGCCGACGTTTTACCTCGCCATCACACAGGCATGATGCCTCCCTGCATCGTCCACTGGAAGGGTTGCCTCATGTCAGCTAGAAAACCGTTACATATTCTTGGTGACGGGTGTGCAGGCCTGTCACTTGCCGCGCATGCCGACAAATTGTCAGGCTATGAGATGACAGTAATTTCCCCGACAGGAGCGCCGGAAACGAAAGAGCATATCTGGGGGTTTTGGCAAATCGCCGGACTTGAGGCAGCCGCAAAATTTGCCCGGCATAAATGGACAAGGTGGAGCATTAAAACACCCGCAGGCGAAGCTGTGATGCAATCGCAACAGCATTCCTACCACGCTTTGCAGAGGAGCAGATGGGAAGGTCATTGCCGTGACCGGGCACAGGAAAACGGCGTCAAATTTGCTGCTGAAAAGGATGTTGCAGCCGACCCACGCGCGCAGATATTGGACAGCCGACCACAAGCCTGTCCCAAGGATCAGATGGTCCAGCATTTCATCGGTTGGGAGGTCAGGGCGATGTCCGGCGGCTTTGATCCCGATACCGCCATTTTGATGGATTTTCGCTGTGATCAGTCACGCGGTATTCATTTTCTTTATATCCTGCCCTTTTCGCAGGATGTCGCACTTGTTGAATCAACGATGTTTGCTCCGCAGCGTGAGCCTGACAGCTTTTTTGAAGCCGCCATCGCCCAATATCTGTCGGCAGAATGCGGCATCAGCAGTTTTAGCCTGGCTCATGTCGAACATGGAGCGATACCGCTTGGCCGCTTGCCCGAAAATCCGAACGGCTTGACCGGCATCGGTGGGAATGGTGGCGCAATCCGCCCGTCAAGCGGCTACGCCTTTGCTTTCATCCAGAAACAGATCGCAAGAGCGGTTGCGAAAGCATCAAAATTGCCCCCGGATGAGACGCCGGCGGACTTGCCTGTCAAAAGCCCGCACATGACGGTTGATTTGTTAATGGATGACGTATTTCTGCATGTGTTGCGGACCCGCCCGGATATCGCGCCGTCCTTGTTTTTGCGCATGGGATCGGCGCTAAGTGGCGATGAATTTGCGCTGTTCTTGAGTGGAGAGGCCAGTTGGGTACTACGATTGAAAGTGATCATGTTAATGCCAAAATGGGTGTTTGTCCGGGCGGCGCTTGCATGCCTTCAAATGTTTCTGTTCAATAGACACTCCCGACACAAGTGATCGGAAAGAGTGATCGGATGATTGAAGGCGTAATTGCCAGCCTGGGCCTTGCCAATTTGCTTGCTCTTGGCAGCGTCGTCCTTATTGGGTTGCCGCATGGGGCTTTTGATGGCGCGATTGCCGGTTATCTCGGATATACGGCGCGTCCGCAATGGCTGTTGCGCTTTTTGGGGCTCTATCTGTTGCTTGCCGCCGCTGTGGTGATGATCTGGATGTATTTTCCGGTGGCGGCCTTGATCGGGTTTTTGGCGATCAGCATGATCCATTTCGGGCTTGGTGATGCGTCTGCCGCCAAGGGTTGGTTTCGCAAGGTTCAGGCTGTCTCACATGGCGGAATTGTTGTGGTTGCGATCAGTCAGGGACACAAGCAGGACGTCGACCAGATTTTTTCTTATCTTGTCGGCGGTGAGACAGGTGTCGTTTGGACGGCGATTGACGTGATGTCGGTGGTGGTTGCGGTGGCGTTGATTGTCTATGCGTGGCAGGCCTTGTGGGATAGCCGCTGGCGTATCGGCTTGCTGGAACTTGTTGCGCTGTTGTCACTGTTTCTGCTGGTACCGCCGCTTGACGGGTTTGCAATTTATTTTTGCTGCGTACATTCAGCGCGCCATCTTCTGAGCGTATGGCGATCAATCAACCGCGAGATGCCGCGCAAATCGATCTATTTTCAGGCGACATTTTTTACGCTTGCAAGCTGGGCCGCAGGGGCGGTCGCGCTTTATTACTTCATGATAAATATGTCGATGGAGTCGGCGATCATGCAGGTGGTCTTTATTGGCCTTGCCGCGCTGACAGTGCCGCATATGCTGCTTGTAGACGGAATGTTCCGGCGTCACGCGGTTCGATCGGCACAGGGATGACAAGACATGAGTGAAGGCAAAAACAGTGCAGATCGTAAAGAGGAGCATCTTCGTCTTGCGCGTGGTGCAAGCGCACAATCGGCTGTCGCCGCAGGGTTTGACGATGTCAGGCTTGATCACTGTGCCCTGCCTGAATGCGATCTTGATAAAGTCGATCTGAAGGTTGATTTTCTTGACCGTCCCCTGTCGGCACCGCTTTTCATTGGTGCCATGACCGGCGGCACGCCACGCAGTGCAATGATAAACCGGGCGCTGGCCCAGATTGCCAACACCGAGGGAATTGGCCTTGCTGTGGGATCACAGCGTGCCAGTCTGGAAAATGGCATATCACAAGCCGAATTGAGGGAACTTGCCCCGAATGTGCCATTGATTGGCAATCTTGGTGGTGTGCAGCTTGCCCGCGCCGGTGGTCTCGATCTTGCCAAACGCGCTGTTGATGACCTTCAGGCGGATGCGCTTGCAATCCATCTCAACCCTCTGCAAGAGGCGGTCCAGCCTGAAGGTGAAACGGATTGGCGCAATGTTGCCATGGCGATTGAAAAGGCGGTCTCCAGCCTGCCATGCAAGGTGATTGTCAAGGAAGTCGGTGCCGGGATCAGCGTCGATGTCGCGCGTCGGCTCTTTGAATGCGGGGTGTGGGCGGTTGATATTGCCGGACTTGGCGGTACGAACTGGACAAGAATTGAGGCATTGCGCCGCCGGCAAAGTGATGTGTTCGAACCCTTTCTTGATTGGGGGCTGCCCACGGCCACGGCGCTTTATGACGTTATGCAGGTAATGCCGGACGCGGTCGTGCTTGCCTCGGGCGGGGTGCGGCACGGCCTTGATGCCGCCAAGGCGCTTTGGCTTGGCGCTACGGCGGTGTCTCTTGCCGGTCCGGTGTTGCGTGCTGTCATACCCGATGATGACAGCGCCCCCGACATTGTGGCAGGGCGCGCGGCTATCGCCGATTGGATTGCACAAATGCGGTTGACGATGTTCCTGACCGGCGCACCGACAATTGCTGACTTCCGGCAGGTGCCCGGGCGGTTTGGTCGGGGTGTCTAGGCTTGTCTAGAACACGTCCTTGCGGCGGCGTATTTCTGCAAAGACTTCAGCATCTGTCGCATCGGTCATGCCAAGATGTGCCCTTATCGCCGGGTCGGCAGCGCGCAGGAACGGATTGGTCGCTTTTTCCAGCGCCATGATCGTCGGCACCGTCGGGCGTCCATTCGCACGAAGCGCCTTCACCTCGTCATGGCGGACGACAAGCGCGCTGTTGTCCGGATCAACTGTCACGGCAAAGGCGGCGTTGGCAGCTGTATATTCATGACTGCAATAAATTGTTGTGTCATCGGCAAGTGCCATCAGTTTTTCAAGGCTGGCCCACATCATCGGGGCATCACCTTCAAAAACCCGCCCACATCCCATGGCAAACAGCGTGTCACCAGTGAAAACCAGCTTCTCGCTTGGCAGATGAAAATTGATCATGTCCAGTGTGTGGCCCGGCGTTGTCAGCACCCTGACTTCCCGTTTGGCAAAGGTGAAATGCGCTTCATCACCCACGACCTCATCAATGCCTGTGATTTCTGCCTTGCCGGGAGCCGGTCCGATCACATGCGCCCTGTGCGCGGCCTTGACTGCGGTCAGGCCAGCGGTGTGATCGCCATGATGATGTGTGATCCAGATCTGGCTTAATGGCCAACCTGTTTCGGCAAGGGCGGCCTCGGCGGCCTCGGCGTCACCGGCGTCAATCATCGCGGTCTCGCCTGACTCAGGACAATGCAGCAACACACCATAATTGTCGCTGCCATAGGGAAATTGATGAATTTTCAACATCTTTTTTGCTCCATGTGGCCGCTGAAGAGCGCTGTGTCTACCAACTGCCGGTATTCTCCATTGACGCCCAGGGTTCTGCCGGTGGCAGGGCATCGCCTTCCTGCAGAAGTTCAATCGAGATATTGTCGGGTGATTTTATGAAGGCCATATAGCCGTCGCGCGGGGGGCGGTTGATTGTTACACCGGCGTCCATCAGGCGTTGGCACGTCTCATAGATATTGTCGACCTTATAGGCCAGATGTCCAAAGTTGCGGCCTTTGTCATAATCCTCTGGATCCCAGTTATAGGTGAGTTCCAATTCCGGTGATGAATTGGCTTTGGCGCTGTCGAGGTCTTTGCTTCCCGACAGGAAAATCAGGGTGAAACGTCCGGCCTCGCTCTCTTTACGTTTGGTCTCTATCATCCCAAGCTTGGTGCAATAAAAATCAAGTGACTCGTCGATGTCGCGAATTCTGACCATTGTGTGAAGATAGCGCATGTCATTGTCTCCGGCATATTGTCTGAAAGCTGACAGAATAGGCTCACCAGACGAGGGCGTCCACCCATTGCATATGGTCAGCCAACCGGCCAGACCGACTGTATGTCAAGCCACTCAACCCCGGCTGCCAAGCTGTCGGCGATAAGATGGAGAGGCGGCGTTGCCGCTCGCGCCGCGGGGATCAGATCGGGCACCTGTATCACCCGCAGGCCTGCCGCCCGCGCCGCCTTGACGCCATTTTCAGAATCCTCAAAGGCAATGCAGTCGTCTGCGCCGCGGATCCCATAGGCTGCAAGCTTTGCGATGGTGGCAAGATACACATCAGGGGCAGGCTTGCCGCGCGGCACCTCATTACCGCCGGTGATTGCCAGCATATGTCTGGCAAGACCAACGCGTGACAGGATATCGCGTGCCTTCTCGCCCTGCGAGGATGTGGCAACTGCCATCGGCACCCTGCGCGTGGCAAGACTGTCAACAATGTCGGGAATTCCGGGCTTTACGGGAACGGTTCCGTCAAGCCGTTGACGGTACAACTCCATCCATTCGGCTTTAAAATCAGACACATCAATGTCATCGGGCAGAATCTCGCGCAGAACCGACACCCCCTCAACCATGTTGAGGCCAATCATCCGGCTGTAATCTGTGAACTCACAACTGATCCCATGCCGCTTTGCCGTCAGGACATAGGCGTCATAGGTCAGGGTTTCGCTGTCGAGCAGCAATCCGTCCATGTCGAAAATCACGGCTTTTGTCGGCAGGCTGTGGTGGGCGTGGGTCATCGCTTTGTCTTGAAAGTCATGAAGTCACAGCGCGCACAGACGATCCGGAAGTTCGGCGATGACGTCCCGGCCGGCATTGGCAAAGGCAAAGCGCAGATAATCTTCCTGCCCATCGCCAAAGAACGTACCGGGGATGGTCAGCACCCCAACTTCGCGTGCCATCCGCTGTGCAACCTCGATTGACGGCGTGCCGGCAAAGGGATGTTTGACATAGCCGAAATAGGCGCCGGTGCTGAGCAGGGTCCAACCCTCCATGCCGCCAATCACCTTGCCAAACAAGTCAGACCGGGCGGCAATGCGCTCGCGGTTGTCTTGCCGCCAATCTGCAAGCTGTGTCAGCATCGGGGCAACCGCAATCTGTGGTGTGCGCGGCGCACATATCTGAATGTTATCAATGATCTTGGCCAATTCGTCGACCAGTGCCTTTCCGCCTGTCACCGCACCAAGACGGTGCCCGGGCATGCAATAGGATTTGGAAAAGCTGTATAGCTGGATCAATGTGTCCTGCCAGCCATCATGCCCAAAGAGCCGATGTGGCCGGTCACTGTTCAGGGGCAGAAAATCGCGATATGTCTCGTCAAGGATAAGCCATATTCCCCGGCGTTGACACAGGTGAAAAATCTCATCAAGCAAATCTGCAGGATAGATCGTGCCACAGGGGTTGTTTGGCGATACCAGCGCCAGGGCACGGGTTTTCGGTCCAATCGCGGCATCAATGTCATCGGGCAGGGGGCGCATGCCATTTTCGCTGTGACAATCGACATAGGCGATATCGATACCAAGCATGCCAAGTGCTGATTCATGGTTGAAATAGCATGGACGCATCATCAGGATTTCCTCGCCGCGTCCGGCCACGGCAAGCGCCGCCGCAACAAAGGCCTGATTACAGCCCGATGTGATATGTGTTTGTTCTGGTGCGATCGGCGCATCATAAAGCGTGGCAAGATGCGCGGCATAGGCATCGCGGAGCCCGTCATCACCCTCAACCCTGCCATAGCGTGCCGCATCAGGTGTGGCCGCCGCGTCAGCCAGCGCCTGTAGCATATCAGGATGCGCCGGATAGCCGGGAACCGCCTGGCTCATGTCGATCAAGGCGCCTCTGCTGCCATCATAGGAAGCACGCCAGTCAAGAACGACGGAAACGGGGGGAGCGGTAAGACGGGTGATCGCAGGATTGAACATAGCTCAGAACTCGTAAACGCGGTTTGGCAGAAGGATATGACGGCACTTTTCAAAAAAGATCACAAAAGTGTGGCGAGACCGTAGCAGAGTTGATGCGCCGACAAAAGCGCGACAGTATGTCTTTGATGCCGTCAATTTCAACAATCTCTGGTGATGTCTGATGTTTACCCGCAAGAACCTGTCATACGAAGCGGTCTCGCTTGGCAAAGGGCCGGTGCCAAGCGATGAGGCCATGACCGCTGCTGCTGCTGCCCATCTTGAGGTCATGCGCCACCGACATAGCATCCGTGACTTTGATCCAAAGCCAGTACCACGCAGGATTATCGAGGACTGCATTCAGACAGCGGGTCTTGCACCAAGTGGTGCAAACCATCAGCCATGGCATTTTGCGCTCATCGGTGACGATCAGATGAAGGCGGAGATCCGCGCCGCAGCGGAATATGAAGAACGGAATTTTTATGAAAGCGACAATCATGACGAGTGGATCAAGGCGCTGGAGCCGATTGGCACCGGGCCGGACAAGCCACATCTTGTTGAAGCCCCATGGTTGATTGTCATTTTTGCCGAACGCTATGGCCAGTTTGATGATGGGCAGCGATACAAGAATTATTATGTCCCGGAAAGTGTCGGGATCGCGGCCGGGTTTCTGATCACCGCTCTGCATCTTGCCGGCTTGTCCTGTCTGACACATACGCCAAACCCGATGCAGTTCCTGACCGAGATATGTAATCGGCCAAAATCAAACAAACCGGTGATGATATTGGCGGTCGGGCATCGCAAACAGACCGCAACAATTCCTGCGGCGGCTAAATTAAAGAAACCACTTGATGAGATTCTGTCCCGCTTTTAGGGGCTATGTGCGACAGAGGCGAATTCGATGCGGCGATATCCGTGGTGGGCCTATTTCTCGCGCTTGCACTGAAATTCCCGCTGGCAGGCGGCATTTGGCATTTCGATGGTAAGAAATACGTCCTTGCCACCTGTTTGCCGCCGGTACTGGCATTGTGTGTTGCCGTCAACCTGAGTTGATTTCTTCAGACGGCAGGTTTCCATCTTTGGGGTGTTGTCTTCATTTTTGGGCACATAGGTGCGACCCGCCGCCATGGCATCTATGCCGATGCCCGCTGTTACCAGAAAAGGGATGCTCAGCAGAGCTGTCCGATTAAGCACTGTCCGCATCATTATCTTCCTCTGATCCGGGAAGGTAGGCTTTGCCCTGAATCGCTGTGGCACCCAATTCGTCGACCAACATCGGGTTATCGGCAATAAGCTTTTGCAACAGGGCTTCAACCTGCTTTTCAGCGGCCTCGGGACTTTCTGCTTCGAGATGTGCCATGCCATCGATAATCCAGTGAACTTTCACCTGCATTATTGTCTCCTTGCTTGTGCTTGCTTTGCTAAATCATGTCTCAGCGCATTAACGCTGATGCCATTAGTCAAACTTCAGATCTTCAAAAATCGTGCCAGCTTCGGTTTGTAAATCGACGATTTTCTCGCTCTCAACATCACCAAGCGCATCATCGCGCGCCTCTATTGCCCCTTCGAGCCCGAGCGCCGCACCAATCGCATACCAGACATAGGCGCGCTCATAATCTGCCTCTTCCAGTAATTCGAGGTGGTAGCGGGCAAATTGCATAACAGCCGGTTTTTCACCATCGGCAATGCGGGCTTGCAACCGTGTTGCAACCGCCTCGCGTGCTGTCTCGACAGAAGTCTCTGGCACCAGATCCAGTAATTCATCTGCGAGATCCTCTGCTGCCTCAATGCCTCCCAGATAGGCAGACCATGACCAGATCAGGCCATTCAGAAAATCCTGCGGCGTTCCCTTTCCGGCCTTCAACAGGACAGCAAGGTTATATTGGGCATCATGCTGGTTGCTCTCTGCCTGTTGTCTGAACAGCTCAACCGCGCGGCTGTAGTCTCGTGATTTGACGGCGGCAACTGCTTCTGCGAATTGCGCGTCACTCTCGCTGGTCGTGGCGTTTGCGCTGTGCCAGCTCATCATCATGATGCATGTCAGGACGCCAAGCAGCCGCACAACCTGCAATGCCGATCTGCGCATGTTAACGGCCAGCCATCATAACAAGTTGAAGATAGAAAATCCGTGTGCGGAACTTTGAATTTGGCCGCGTTTCATAGACCACGATACGCGGTCTGTCACTATTGGGTTTCTGAAACTCGATGACCACATTGTCGGGAAGGAAAATGCCCTGTGCCTCAAGTGTGGATTGCGGGTCACGCGAAAAGCGGTCGTGAAATTCGCGATCAACCCAGATCAGGGCAAGTGCCTTGCCGAGGATATCGGGAAGGCGGTTCTTTACCTCTTCACGGCTGGCGAAGTGGATGTTTTCCGACGCCAACCGATATCCACCGGGCGCAGAGTTGTCGCGCACGACCGGAAGCGACTTTTTTCCCGCAGGAACCAGCGCATTTGGTGGATTGGTTGTCATGACAAGCCTTGCTCGCGTGTTTCGCCAATTTGCTAAATTAGATAACACATCATGACAAAAACTGCCAGCCACGCAACAGCTTTGCCCCTATGGGCATCCAAATGCCCGCCTTTTTCGCCCGAATCCTTAAGATCAAACCAGAAAATCAGGCGGAATGGCATTTCGGCATGAAACTTGAAAGGCGGATGGCAAGCAATGTGAGGTTTGATCATGATCCCAACGATTCGCAACGGCATCCAAATGGCGTCCAACGATATTTCGGTGATTTCGCACAATTTGGCTAACGCCAGTACCAATGGCTACAAGCGCAGCAGGTCAGAATTTTACGATAGTTACGGGCAGGGAATGAATTCACTCCCCAATGTTGATCTTGGCCACGGCGCACGGACAGACGGACCAATCCGGAATTTCTCTCAAGGTGCGATCAAGACATCAGGTTCAGAGCTAGATCTTGCCATTTCTGGTGTCGGTATGTTTGGCACCGTAAAACGCGAGGATGGCATTCAGGACGCCTTGGACCCTGACGCTGATATCACCTATACCCGCGACGGGTCTTTTCGCCTTGATGTCGATGGGACTGTTGTAACAACAGATGGTCGCGCAGTGCTTGGTCCGGGCGGCGGACTGATGAACGTGCCCCTAACGAGGATCGATGCGAATGGAAACAGGCAGTTTTTGACCGCTCTGAATATTCAGGATGACGGTACCTTTGAGGGCACCTATGGGGATGGTTCAATAATCAATCTTGGCAGGGTTGCCTTGTTTGACTTCATCAACCTTGGCGGTTTGACGTCAATCGGCAACGGTCATTTCAAAGTGTCTGCAAAGTCCGGGCCGGCGTTGGTTGGACAGGCGCGTGAAGGCGTCTTTGGTCGCGTTCTCGCGGGTAATCTTGAGGCCGCAAACGTCAATGTTACCGACGAAATGACAAAGCTGATGAAAGCGCAGCAGGCCTATTCAGGGTCATCACGCTTGTTGCAGGCAGCCGTTGATATGACAAAGCGCCTGATTGGCTAATACGCCTGAAATCTAACGCAACGGAAAAATAAAACTGGCGTCAGTGATCGTGACGCTGGTTTTCTCATCAATCCTGAGATCGCCAGCGATGCTGACGGCCAGTTCTTCGGCCAGCGTGAGCGTAATATTGATTGGGCGTGATCCACTCCGGTCAATATTTTCATTGAGATTTTTGAAAAGATCTTGGGTTACACCCAGACTTGCGGTCATCAGCGGACGGTCAACAAGGATCTCAAGAACATTATCAGCATTGTCGCCATTGTCGGATTTGGGGAATATCTCTAGCAGGCAATTGCCGCGGGCGATGCTGACCAACTGGCACGATAGCGCCAACAGAGACCCGCCGCCAAGCCCCGGCATACGCAGTTCGGCGCTACGGACTGACATACTGATTTGATTGGTTTGTTGCCAGCTATCCGTCATCAGTCAAAGTCTTGTTTGTCCATATCCTGAATGAAGTTCCGCAACCGTCCGATCGCCGCTTTCTTGATCTGTGAGACGCGGCCGGTCGTCACCTCCAGCACTTCAGCAATTTCATAGACATTCAGTTCTTCGACATAATAAAGCTGAATGACCAAAGCTTCTCGCTCTGGCAGGGTGCGCAACGCGGTTTTCAGCATTTCGCGCAACTGGCCATCGCTCATATTCTCTTCAGGCGTGTTTTCAGACGACACAAACCAAATCGAAAAATCGTCATAGACGCTGTCGATGGACTGGTGAACATTGGCTTCTATAACTTATTCCCTGTCTATTACCTCGCCATCTTCTATGGCAACTTTTTCTGTCACTTCCACGGCGTTCGCTGCGCCACCAACCAATGTTGG
>Ga0181591_10002535_pt1 | contig 15704 bp, 20 predicted proteins | sample 071ome_33_FD_133757 | JGI IMG/M metagenome (GOLD analysis project Ga0181591, IMG submission 133757) | Coastal salt marsh microbial communities from the Groves Creek Marsh, Skidaway Island, Georgia - 071412AT metaG (megahit assembly) | ecosystem: Environmental > Aquatic > Marine > Intertidal...
ATTCTGGGAGCATGAAAGTGAAACACACTTTAGACAACAGATTGTAAACTATGACACATTTATTAATGCTAGTTTTTTGTGCAAATGGGGGCAGCATCAACTACTAGAAATCACTCATGAAGTATGGGCACAACATGGTATACAAGGGCACATTGTAAACATTGGCAGTAGTGCAGAACTTACAGGTGTAAGAGATGATCGTGGGTACCCAGGAAACTATAGCATACAAAAGTCTACACTTCGTGATCTTAGCCTGTACTACAATCGTAAAAACAAAATAAAGTGTTCACATATTATTTTAGGTGGAATCAATGACGGGTTACCTGGACATGAAGAATGGCTTGCCCCGCTAGAGATAGGACGAGCTATTCAGTATGTATTGGAAAACACACATGATGTTCCTATTTCAAGTTTACTATAAGAGGAAAATATAATGGCTATCCACGGAATGATTGATTTAGAAACTTTAGACACAGGTGTAGATGCTGTGATCCTCACATGTGGTGCAATTAAATTCGATCCATTTAATAACACAGAACCATATGCAGAAATGTATCATCGCATTAGTGTAGATGATCAAATTGCATTAGGACGTACAGTAGATGATGGCACTATTGCTTGGTGGGGAACTCAACCAGAAGAAATATGGCAAGAAGCTTTAGGCGACGAAGATCGAATTAACGTAGATGATTTTATTAGGGATTTACAGCGTTGGGTAGTGGGCGTAGATGTTTTATGGGCTCAAGGGTATGGATTTGATATCACTATCCTTGAAACATTACTAAAGCAAAAAGGACACAACAAGCCATGGAATTTTTGGAATTTACGAGATAGCAGAACATTATTCAAACTTATGCCGACAGATCCTAGAAAAAAAATATCTTTCAACGCCCACAATGCACTAGAAGATTGTCGTGCGCAAGCTAAATGTGTACAGTATTGTTATAGAGAATTAGACATAAAAAATGACTAATTTATATCACCTACTTTATATAGTAGATTAAAGGCATAAATGTTTGTTATTTTATACAACATATAGTGTCTTAAAAAAAAATATTTAAAAATCACCTTTTATATGGTTGACAGTACATATATACGTGTTAATATGTATAGTAAGTTGTTTTTAAGGAGAGAGACATGAACGTTACAGTTGAACAGATTCCAGGTATTATTGCTGAAGCACAAACTGCAGCCTTTGCTGCCGCAGACAAGTTTTTCAATGAAAAACTGGGTGGTCAAGATGCTTATGCTTGTGGCTTTGCTTGGGTTAACATCTATGGTGTTAAAATGAACACCAAGATTGGTAAAGCATTTAAGGCTGCTGGATTACGCAAAGATTATTCCGGTGGTATTTGCATGTGGAATCCTAGCAAGTATGGTTGTCAGAATGTAGACACCTTAGAGGAAGGTGCTCGTGCTGCCGCAGATGTTTTCCGCAAGTATGGTTTTACTGCTTATGCTGGTTCACGGTTAGATTAAGGTTGACACTACTACGTATGATGTTATTATATATGAGTAAGTTGTTAAGCAAGATGGAGAGTTAGATGAGTTATGTTTTAGTAAAAAGTGGAGAGTATCGCAACCGTCCGGTTAAAAATACTGTCTTTCCTTTAATTAAAAATTTTCAGTTTGGCGCAAACGGCGGTTATGTTACAGTTGACGGTTCAAGTGTGTTTGGTGCGGATTTTCATAAAGTCCGAATTAAGACAACACCAGATCAACTGGATATCGTTGGACAAGACGTATACGAAAAGCAAGAACACGTTAAAGTCACAGTTGCTGCCTCCTCAACACACACCGCCGAAAGTGACGAAAAGCGGATACAGGAAATTGAAGAACGTTTTGAGATCCTGGACGAAATGACTAAAGCTCTTACTAAAAGTGACATCCGTGCAATGATCGTTACTGGACCTCCAGGTGTTGGCAAGAGTTATGGTGTCGAAGAACAATTGAGTAAAAGTTCAATCTTTGGTGATATGGCTGGTAATAAGCGTAAATATGAAGTTGTGAAAGGTGCAATGACTGCACTAGGTCTTTATGCTAAACTTTATGAATATGCAGACAAAGGTAACGTAGTGGTGTTCGATGACTGTGACAGCGTGTTAATGGATGACCTGTCATTGAACATTCTTAAAGCGGCACTGGACAGCGGTAAGAAGCGTATGATTTATTGGAATGCAGAAAGCCATAAACTAAATGCAGAAGGTATTCCAAATAAGTTTGAATTTAAAGGCACTGCTTGTTTTATCACAAATATCAAATTTGAAAATGTGCGCAGTAAAAAATTACAAGATCATCTCGAAGCTTTACAATCACGTTGTCATTACATGGATCTTACACTAGATACAATGCGTGACAAGATCTTGCGTGTAAAGCAGATTGCTCGAAAAGGCGACTTGTTTAAAGACTATAACTTTTCAAAAGATGACGAAAACGAAATCATCGAATTTATGGAAGAAAACTGCGATAAGTTTCGTGAAGTTAGTCTGCGTATGGCACTTAAGATTGCAGATCTTAAACAAATCTCGCAGAAATGGCGTGCGCTTGCAGAAAGTACATGTATGAAACGAGTTTAAAAAGTTTACACAATTTGGGGTTATCTCTCCTCTCTCTCCTCCAATCCCGATTGTGTATTCAGCGGGCAGTTTAGAAATAGACTGCCCGCTATCTTTATGTTATAATTAATTCGATGATCGATGTTAATGATATAAAATTAGTGCATATAGAAGCAAGTTCGTTTTGTAATGCTAGGTGTCCTCAGTGTCCACGCAATTTGAATGGATGGAATATATTAAATCTGCCGCTACAACATTTATCAACAGAAAAGTTAAGATCGATAGCAAAGCAACTCCCTGATGATATAAATGTTCTTTTTAATGGTAACTACGGTGATCCGATGATGAATCCAAATATTTTGGATTTAGTTGGCTTGTTTAAAAAAAATATTTTTATTACTACAAATGGCAGTATCGGCAAGCTAGAAACATTTGAAAAATTAGCACAATTAGGAGTAGAAATAACGTTTAGTATTGATGGATTAGAAGATACTAATCATATATATAGACAAGATGTTGTTTGGGAAAAAGTAATCGAAAGAGCAAAAACTTTTATAGAAGCTGGCGGCGTTGCTCATTGGAAATTTGTTGTTTTTAAACATAATTCTCATCAAGTAAAATCTGCAGAAGAATATAGTCAAACTTTAGGATTTGAATCATTTGGCGTAGTCAATGATGAAAGGAATTATGGACCTATACTAGATAATACAGGCAAAACTATAGGATGGTTACTACCTCACAACAGGCATGCTGAACCTTATGAATATGATGTAAATAATGAATTATCTTTAATTAATAATCCATATGATTTGCAAAATGATTATAGTGATGCTATAATAGATTGTGAATTAGAAAGAGAATACAATATATATGTAAACGTGAATGGTCAAGTATTGCCTTGCTGTTATCACGGTGTTAATCAACATATATACCCACAAGGCAAAACACTACAAGAACAACTCGATAGTTTCCAGTGGTTAAAAAAAACTTGGGGCAAAAAGGATTGCGATGAAACCTGCTATCTTGCATGTAAAAGACGAAGTTAATTGTAAAATCGAAGGACTTGATTTAGATACTCGTAGAAAGTTATCTAATATGTTCAAGTATGAAATCCCTTATGCTCGACATTTGCCCTCTGTTAAATTGGGTAGATGGGATGGTAAAAAAGCATTTTTTCAACTTGGCGGCAGTACATATATCAATCTACTTCCTGATATTCTTCCAGTATTAGTACAACAAGGATATGATGTAACACTTAACGATATGCGAGACTATAATGTAGACTTTGCATTGGAGCCTGTACACGAAGATACATTTTCAAATATATTGTGGCCTCAAGGGCATCCTGCACAAGGAGAACCTATTAAACTAAGAGACTACCAAGTTGAAACTATCAATCAATTTCTTGCTAATCCTCAAAGTTTGCAAGAAGTTGCAACAGGTGCTGGCAAAACTCTCATGACAGCAGCACTAAGCAAAAGTGTAGAACAGCATGGACGTAGCATAGTTATAGTGCCAAACAAAAGTCTAGTAACACAAACAGAAGAAGATTATGTTAACATGGGCCTAGACGTAGGTGTTTACTATGGAGATCGAAAAGAATTCGGTCATCTTCATACTATTTGTACATGGCAAAGTTTAAACATCTTACTTAAAAACACAAAAAATCAAGTAGCACCTATTACTATCGGCGAATTTCTAGAAGATGTTGTGTGCATTATGGTTGATGAAGTACACATGGCTAAAGCAGATGCTCTCACAAGTTTGTTAACAGGCGTAATGAGTCATATTCCCATACGCTGGGGGTTAACTGGCACAGTACCAAAAGAAAAGTTTGAAAGTGTAGGTATCGTGTGTTCGATAGGTCCGGTCATCAATCAAATTAGTGCAAAAGAACTACAAGACAAAGGTGTACTTGCAAAATGCCACGTTAACGTTGTACAAATGATTGATACTGTTGTACACACAAACTATCAAAGCGAGCTTAAATACTTGTTAGAAGACACAGACAGACTGGATTATATTTCAAGTCTGTGTGATGGCATCAAAGACAGTGGTAACACACTAATATTGGTAGACAGGATTAGTGCAGGCAATGCACTAGCACAACGCATACCTAACAGTGTTTTTGTCTCGGGGAGTACAAAAAGTGCAGACAGAAAAGCAGAATATGACGAGGTATCAACTGCTGAAGGCAAGGTTATCATCGCCACTTACGGTGTGGCAGCAGTTGGCATCAATATTCCTCGTATATTTAATTTGGTTCTTGTGGAACCTGGTAAAAGCTTTGTACGTGTCATACAGAGTATTGGTAGAGGTATTCGAAAAGCTAAAGACAAAGATTTTGTCCAGATTTGGGATATAACAAGTACTGCAAAGTACGCAAAAAGACATTTAACAAAACGTAAAGCATTTTATAAAGAAGCAAACTATCCTTTTACGGTAGAAAAAACAGATTGGAATTAACATGAGTGACAAAGAACAACCAAGGCCGCAGCCAGGAGAAATGTGCTGGCGAAATGGAATTTATTATTTTAGCAGTGATTTTAAAAATGAAACAACTGCACCTGTGATCCAATGGATTATCGAAATGAATCTGTTGCCAAAAACACAACAGCCTAAAGAACTTACACTGGTAATTAACAGTCCTGGAGGAAGCGTACATGCAGCATTTGCGCTTATTGACACAATGAAAGGCAGTAAAATTCCTATTCGCACAGTGGGACTTGGACTTATTGCAAGTTGTGGTATTCTTACTTTTATGGCAGGCGCAAAAGGTCGTCGTACCATCACACCAAACACCAGTATCTTATCTCATCAGTACAGTTGGGGAAGTAGTGGCAAAGAACATGAACTGTTTGCAGTGGTACGTGAATTTGAATTGAGCACAGAACGCATGCTTGAACACTACAAAAAGTGTACAGGGATGAATGAGAAAAAGATCCGTGAAATACTGCTACCGCCGCAAGACGTGTGGCTAAGTGCCCGAGAAGCAGTAAAATATGGCATTGCCGATAGAATTGTAGAAGTTTACTAATGACTGTGCTGTTGAATGGCTGCAGTTACGGCTGTGCATGGCAATCGTTTCCTGGTGTAAATCTCAGCATGCCCGGAGGTAGTTTCTATAGAAGTGTTCGCACTACTGTAGAATATGCAGCACTGTACGGCGCACCTGATGCAGTTCTCGTGCCCATAACATTCATAGACAGAGACGAATACGCAAGTGAGATAGCACAGGATAAACCCATAGAAGGACCATATGCCAGCAGTGCAACTGTGCAGGAACTTCGGCAGCTAAACGAAGCGTTCAACTGTTTGCACGACACCAATTACGGTGCATGGGATCGATTTTTTCTTCAGCTGGTGCTTTTTTGTGCATGGTTGGATCAAAACAACATCAAGTATCTCATGTGGGATAGTTGCAACCGGTTTGATAGACAGCACATCCAAGGATATCGTGCTGTAGAAAAACTACGATATGTTGAACAAAACCCAGGCGTAATCGATTTATTTCGGTTTTGTGCAAACCAATACATGCATGAACAAGGCGCACAAAGCCGGGATCCCCTGAGTGTGCGGCCCGAGCATCGACACTATCGGGATCGAGACCATGGCATTCTGCACGAAAAACTCCGTGTGTACATCACCGAAAACAACCTAGGAATTGAACTATGAGAATACTTACACTTGATAATCAAGCATATGAAATGAACGACATACCAGACGAAGTAGACGACTTGCGTTTTGCTATACTAGACAACAGCAATCCACAAGATCCAGACTATTTCTTTATTCCCTTGATCTTTCTTGAAAGCTTTAACAGTCCTGCAGTGGTATTAAGCATAGGCGATTGTAAAATTCGCATGCCCATTGATTGGAAAATATTGATAGGAGACAGAGACATAGGCGATTTGGAAATGCTTAATTTCAGCAGTTTAAATGACAGAGGCTTTGATGCATTTGTGTTTAATCCAATTGGAGATTTTCGTCACAACTATCTACCCGTTAATATAGTGGACATATACACAGAAGTAAAATGGTACTTTCCAAAACTCAAACAAGGACAGATACTGGCCATTCCCATTGAATCAGGAGTGGAGAATCCAAGATGTGTGTATTGTGCAAAAGACATCAACAAACAGAACGAAATAGTAAGTATTGATCAAGCATGGTGATGGTGGGTTGCGATTCCCTAGGAAAACACAGGCGTAGCGAGCGAAGCGAGCGGAGCCAGCGATGATGATAGTGCAACATGACTACAGACTGTTTGAATTTGCAAGACAATTGCCATTTGATAGGGTACAGCGTGAACAACGTGAATTAGATCACGTGCATGAACGTGTGACGCGTTGGTTACAGGCAAGACCAAGTGAAGCATACACACTGACGTGCACAAGCGAACACTACCAGTTAGAGTTTGCAACAGTTGACACAGCACGTTTGTTTGTGTTATCATTTAGCGATCGTATAGACACACAGGGTGCGAGATATGAGTAAAATACCATTAAATCGTGTGCTTGCTGCAATTGACAGTAAAGACTATGATTTTTACACCGGGCTAACACCGGACGAGCAAAAGAGTGTTGCGCCTTTCTTGCTTAACCGTTATGCTAGTCTTGTGCAAGGCAGCGCAGAACTACACGCATACTATCTGTTGGCCACCAATCAACGTGTGAACACACAGTATTTTGAACTTGCACGACATCCTGATCTTGTGTGGAAACTGTTGTGCACTGTGAGTCCAGCCATGGGAACACAGCGTCATGTGTGGGTAGCAAACAAGAAACGACGGCAGGCAACTTCAGACCATCGCAAGTACATAGACAGTGTATACCCACAAGCACGACAGGATGAGCTAGACTGGCTGTACAGTGTGTGGAGTGCGGCGGATGTACGGGAACACAAACGACAGTCGGGCGACGCCATCACCTGAGGGTCCTCAGCAAAAACCAAAAAAATCGCCCTTGCGGAAAGAAAGCACATGCCCGAATTTCAGGCCCAGGTGGATTCTCTACCTATACCCCCGATGATTGTGAACGTTTTCAAAAGGTTGACAAACTCGCAACTTGTGTTAGTATATAAGTACTACAAGTCAACCGAACAACACCATGACAGAACTTTGCGATATAATACATGCTGCTGCTGTGAACCATACACCAGATCCAAAAGACTACGCATGCCAATACTGTGGCAAACGCTATCGTCGAGAAAGCACTCTTGCGGCGCATTTATGTGAGCGTAAACGTAGAGCACAGCAAGAACACGAACGTGGTGTAGTACTAGGATATACAGCTTACTTGAAGTTCTACGAACAGTCGCAGGGCAGTGCAAAGTACAAAACATATCAAGACTTTAGTGAATCTCCATACTATGGTGCATTTGTAAAGTTCGGACGTCACATGACAAACATACGTGCTATTAGAACAGATCTGTTTATTGAATGGATACTACGTGCAAACAAACGTTTGGATCATTGGTGTCGTGACGAATACTATCAAGAGTACTTGTACAATCACTTGCGCACGGAACACGTACAAGATGCATTGGAACGTACTATTAAAAACATGACAGAGTGGGCAGAATCACGTGAACACGAGTTCATGGATTATTTTCGCCAGGTTAACAGCAATCGATTGGTGCAAGACATAACAACCGGACGCACTAGTGCTTGGGTCGTATTTAATTGTGCTAGTGCACGTGATAGACTGGACACACTGAACGCAGAACAAATTGAATTGATCATTCCTTATGTTGATCCGGATTTTTGGAAGCGCAAATTTCAAGATCATTTTGCCGACACAGAATGGGTTAAACACATACTAGAACAGGCGGGCTTATGAAAATTCCTCTCACGCTTTGGCAAGGTGGCACACACGGTAATTTCCTCTTGAGATTGATAAGAATTGCTGCTGGCGATGTTGAAGATTTTGACATATTTGACAGCCACCGCGGCGCACACGCAGACCCTCGAGGAGAATTCTTTCGGGGCACGTTTTGGCAAGACACATGCAGGCACGGGCCCAACCCCGGGGAACAAGACTTTTGGGTGATGATAACACTAGAGCCTGAAGATTTATATGTTGCACAGTGGCATACGTTTTGGGCCGCGGGAGAAGTTGGTTTTGATGTTGTTGGATTTCGGCCCGCGGAGAGCGAACAGTTGGAGAGTTATTTAACTGCATGCGTTCACAATCCTGATTATAAATCCAGTCGACGAGCTAGTGCACAAGCCTTGCTAGAACATGTGCAGCATTTTGATCCCAGCGCAGACGGCGTAAGAGAAATGTTCAAGTGTTGTTTTCGCGACACTAACGGTATGATTGTTCGAGATCGCGAACGCCGCAGGACACTAAACATTCAACACTGTGTTCCTTTTGATGATTTATATCACCCCAATCGTGTGCGTGAGTGGATTCGGTTGTTAGTACAAGACCTAGGCTACAAGTACACAGTTGACATCCGGCATCATGCTGAGAGATTTGTTGAAAGAAAAAAACCCATACTAGCCAGTCGCGCTCGTGTACAACAAGCATTTCAAGCTTGGCGCCAGGGAGAACCCTATGGCATTCATGACTTTTGGTTATACGAACAAGCTTACTTAGAACACCTAATAGAACAACACACACAAACGGAAAGACCAATTAATTTTCCCCATGGATATCCACAATCAGTAGAGGCATTATGAATAAACCAGACATCGACATAGACTTTGCAAATAGAACACTGGTGCTCGAGCATGCACCAGCTACACCAGCTAGATTGGCTACGGGACGCAAGCACAACACAGGTGTATACTATGTAGATATACCACGTGCGCTAGATGGAGCTAGCACAATTGAGCATAAAACTGCCGAACGCTTGGGCTATTTTAAACTGGATTTTCTAAATGTACACGTATACGAACAAGTTGAAGATGAACAGCATTTAATTGAATTAATGCGTGAGCCCATGTGGGAACTACTACAAGCTCGAGAATTTTTTGAACAATTAATACACGTAGGTAAACACTACAACAGTTATCTGCGGATGCCAGAACCCATCGACAGTATACCGAGAATGGCAATGTTTCTTGCTGTAATACGTCCTGCTAAAAGACATTTAATTGGACGACAGTGGCATGAGGTAGCACAGTCAGTATGGGATCGTGCAGGCGAAGACAGCTATAGTTTTAAACGCAGTCACAGTGTGGCTTATGCACAATTAGTTGCAGTACATATGAATTTACTAGTGGAACAGTTAACTAAAAAACAGTTAACCGAAATAAATTGATAGACGATATAAAGCGAAATAAGTCAAATAATGTGCAGTTTGATCTGCCACATTTAACCACCACCAGGCAGTTGTTTGATTTTTTATTCCGAATTCGATCATTAAACGATGTTTAAAAAAATCCACGTGCCAATGCAGCAAATAATCCACAAAAGCTAATACAACAGCAACCGTTGGATCGAAGAGTGCTAGTGCTAGTATTAGTGTAAAAAAACCGTGTTGAGCATAGTGAATGTGGGCATTACTGAAATAATCGTGCTTTTTGATGCCTGTAAGCATGCTTTGTAAACCTAAATCTACAATGGCGTGCTTCACGAAGAGGCCGATTAGAAAAATCATTTGACTTTTTTCACTAGCTGTATATTACGTCTTTTACTTCTTTTTTTAGCTAAATCACAAATACTAGTACTAGGGCCTGTTCGAATTTCACAATCTTTTCGATTAAATGTAACTAAACATGTTTGAAATTCTTGAAAATCTTTTTTTAAAAATAAATTAATTGGAATAGTTCTATTGCTTTCCCACCACCAAACTTCGCCTAATTCTAAAAAACGTGCTTTTTGTTCATCTTTTAATCGTGCAAATACATATAAACTCAATACACTGTCGTCTAAATTCTGAACAATTCCCACATATTCTTCACCGCCGTATGCTACTAATGATAAAAAAGGATAATTATCGAATGCATTTTCTTCTAATTTCTTCAATTGCTATTCCTATAAATACATTACTATGACTGTTATTACTGGATATTTATATGCACAAACACACACTGCAGTTGTAACTGATACTGGAGTCACAAATATTATGAGTATGTTTTATACACCAAACATTAAAGTATACAGAGGTATAGACAATTACGTCCGAATTGAATTTAAAAATCGCGATCAAAAGCGGGTTGCGATGACAGATCACACTGCAACGATTGTCATACTTGATCAAGCCAACAGTGTTGCGTATTTAGAACGTGCGCTAACAGCACGTGATCCACGTCGTGGCTTGTTTGAAGCAGCGATTACACAAGCAGATTTGCTCAACCTAGACAGTAAATTTTACACGTATGCGCTTCGAGTAACAGATCCAGAAGGTAGAACAGCACCTGCTTATGCAGACGACAACTACAGTGCAAGTGGTACTTTAGAAATTGTGGAAGGTGTATATCCCACATTCGCAGCAAGCACCGTGGAAGCGTTTGCCAGTGGCGACACGGGCAGCACAATCAGTGTCCTGCCATACGTAAATCGCAATACTGCACAACACACAGCTCAGGTTTACTTTGGCAGTGCGTTCACAGGCACACTAACTGTACAGGGTTCGATTAATCCAAGCAATAGCATTCAAGATGCTGACTTTACAACTATAACTTCACGATCATACAGTGCTCAGACAGCGAATGACTATTTTAATTTTACTGGTGTTTACAATGCAGTGCGTTTCGTACGCTCAACTGTTGAGGGAACCATCAGTCAGGTGCTGTATAGACCGTGAAACTAGCTGGTTTTGGATGCAGTTTCACTTATGGAAGTGAACTACACGCACCCCAGATAGACCCCCGAGATCATTGGGCAAATACAAGATATAGAACCCAGCACACGTGGTTAGGCGTGCTAGCACGACTGTTCGCATGCTCCGTGGACATGAGAGCAGAGCCCGGAAACAGCAATTTTGCCATTGCACAGCAGGTAGCAGACTACTTCAATCGCTTGAGAAACAGCCAAGAACACATAGTGGTGTGTGTTGGTTGGACAGAAAGCTCGCGCATGAGCTGGTACAGTGATCGTTGGGTACACCTAGGTTTTGCACAGAACACGGACACTTGGCGTGCTAGTGCCAGAGAATGGCGAGCAAACGCCACAAACGACACCTATCAACAGTTTACTGACTGTGCTAAACTCATGGTTAACAGTATATGTCAAGCGCATGGAGTGCCCATTCTGCAGTTTAATGCATTGGGCACACACCCAGCCACAAGATATTCCAATTATTTCTTGGATGGCACAAGCATGAACAGCATGCTTGCGCAAGCAGAGCGTGAAGACAGTCGTTTGAATCTGTTTGCCAGTGGTGGCCATCCCAACGAACAAGGTCATGAATATTTTGCAATTAGGTTGCATGAATTTGCAAAAGAACGTATAATATAACAAATGAACGAAGTACAACAAACAGTTTTAGACAGTGTGCCTGCACGTGCTCGGCAGAACTCCAGCGGATGGTGGAGTTTCAATGCTGTGTGCTGTCATCACAATGGGGAAAGCGAGGATCGTCGCGGGCGAGGAGGAATTATCACAAACGGAGAAGCTGTGAGCTATCATTGTTTTAATTGTAATTTTAAAACAGGTTGGCAGCCCGGTAGACACATTGGTTTTCGATTTAGACGACTGTTAACTTGGTTGGGTGTTGATGAAGCAACAATAAATCGATTAAAAATAGAAGCACTGCGAATTAAAGAATATACAACAGCACAAGCACATGAAGAACAGGAATTTGTGCCTGAATTTGAACCTAGACCATTGCCGGACAGCACAGTTTCAGCTGAACATGCTCCTCGGCAGGTGCAAGAATATATTATTTCACGTGGATTAAATCCCAAAAATTTCTTATACAGCAACACACGACCTGCGGGAATGTGGAAAAGATTTATTATTCCTTGCACATACAACAATCAATTGATTGGTTATACTGCCAGAACCACTGATCCCAATAGTAAACCTAAATATCACAACAGTTACGACGGTGGATTTGTGTATAACATGGATAATCAAAATAAAGACAGACAGTTTGTTGTTGTCACAGAGGGAATAATTGATGCAATAAGTATTGATGGCGTTGCTGTCCTTGGCAATAGATGCAGTGATGATCAAGCACAATTAATTGATACGCTAGCACGTGAAATAATTCTAGTCCCAGACAGAGATCAAGCCGGGCAACAGTTAATAGATGACGCTATCGAATATGGATGGAGTGTGAGTTTTCCAGAATGGGAACCTGATGTTAAAGATATAAATGATAGCGTGGTGCGTTATGGAAAATTATTTACATTAAAAAGTATTTTAGATAATAAAGAAACAAGCAGTTTAAAAATTAATTTAAAAAGAAAGAAATATTTTTAATTAATTTATCTTTAATATTAAAAATAAAAGAAAAGAATCGAATTTATGGTATTTGGTATATAGAAAGATAAAAAATGAATAAAGAATATAGTACAGATTTACAGAAATTATTTTTAGAAATGATGCTAAATGATGCACAAAATTATGTGCGTGTACAGAATATATTTAATGTAGAAAATTTTGATAGAAGTTTAGTAGATACAGCAAAATTTATCAAGGAGCACAGCGACAGTCATGGAGCTCTCCCTACATATGAACAAGTTAAAGCAGTAACAGGTGTTGAATTAAAACCTGTACCTGAAATTACCGAAAGTCACAACGACTGGTTCTTAGCAGAGTTCGAAGGATTCACCAAGCGGCAAGAACTAGAACGTGCCATTCTCAAAAGTGCAGACCTGCTTGAGAAAGGCGAATATGATCCTGTTGAAAAGATCATCAAAGACGCAGTGCAGATCAGTCTTACAAAAGATATGGGCACAAATTACTTTGAAGATCCTAGAGCAAGACTTATGGCTCTTAAAGACAACAACGGGCAGATTAGTACAGGTTGGCCAACAGTAGATAGAAAACTGTTTGGCGGCCTGAACAAAGGTGAACTCAATATATTTGCGGGTGGATCAGGATCAGGAAAAAGTTTGTTCATGCAAAACTTGGCAGTTAACTGGGTCACAACTGGACTAAATGGCGTGTATTTGAGTTTGGAACTTAGCGAAGGACTCAGTGCTATGCGTATTGACAGTATGCTCACTAATGTGTCGACAAAGGAGGTGTTTTCAGACCTCGACACAGTTGAGATGAAAGTCAAAATGGTTGGCAAAAAAGCAGGCAACTTGCAAATCAAATACATGCCAGCTCAGAGTAATGTAAATGACATTCGAGCTTATTTAAAAGAACTTCAAATTAAAAATGGGTGGAAGATTGATTTTTTGCTTATTGATTATTTGGATTTGATCATGCCAGTTAGTGCAAAAGTATCACCGAATGATTTATTTGTAAAAGACAAATATGTGAGTGAGGAATTGCGAAATCTAGCAAAAGAATTAAATTGTGTTTTTGTTACAGCATCGCAATTAAACAGAGGAGCAGTAGAAGAAATTGAATTCGATCACAGTCATATTGCAGGAGGTCTCAGTAAAATTAATACTGCAGATAATGTGTTCGGTATTTTTACAAGTCGTGCCATGCGCGAACGTGGTCGTTACCAATTACAACTTATGAAAACACGCAGTAGTTCGGGTGTTGGTCAAAAGATTGATTTAGAATTTGATATTGAAAGCTTGCGCATTAAGGATCTCGGAGAAGATCAAGAAAATCAACAATTTAAAAAACAAAATGGTTCAATTTACGATCAAATTAAAAATAAAAAAGACGGTGTGATCGATCCTTCAGATGAAGACACTGGTAAAATTACTGCTAGTGTACAAAGTAGTAAACTAAAGGATATGCTTGCTGGATTAAAAGCTAGCGATTGAAAATAAAATGACAGAAACTGATAACGATTATTTTTGTGTACTTCCTTTTTTCGGAATGGAATATCGACAGACTTCAAAAACACATTGTTGCTTTTTGCCTATGTTTTATGACATAGACGAGATTAGAAACGATATGATAAGCGGTAGAAGATCTAAATGGTGTAGTGCATGTTGGAAATTAGAAGATAGTGGTATTACAAGTGACAGACAACTAAAAAATGCAGCACTGGATTTTTATTGGGATAGAGATATAAAGTTTATACAACAGGATGTAGCCGAAGGAAAATATGATTTACGGATGATTAAAATTTCAAGTAGTAATCTTTGTAATGCTACCTGTGTAACTTGTTCTAAAGATTGTTCAACTGCATGGGGTGCATTAGAAAAAGATACAACTTATAGTAAAATAGATAAATCAATTATTGAAAATATTGAATACGATAAATTAATTCAATTAAGTCTACTAGCAGGCGAACCACTGTATGAAAATTTAACATTTATAATATTACAAAATCTTTTAGATTCTGGAAATACAGATTGTTTTGTAAGTATAACAACAAATGGAAGTATTTTTCCAAAAAAAGAACAACAAATATTATTAAGTAAATTTAAAAATTTAAGTTTTAATTTAAGTATAGATGGAATTGAAAATGTTTTCGAATATATGAGATATCCATTAAAATGGGATAATTTAAAAACTAATCTAAATTTATTTAGAACATTAACTGATAATATAAGTGTTACATATACAATTAGTAATTTAAATATTTTTTATTATACACAGACGATCAATTGGTTTAAAGAAAATAATTTACCTTATCTTTTTAATCCAGTTATTAATCCTAGTTATTTTCAACCCAGTGCATTGCCCGCAGAGATAAAAAAAATAATTTGCGATAATGATAAAGAGTTAAATCAATTTATAGGAGATCATAAAGAACAAGATGATATTAATTTTAAGGAAATGCTCCGGCAAATAAAAAAACAAGATGATCTTAAAAAAATTAATATAAAAAATTATTTGCCGGAGGTATATGATTTAATTAATTCTTAGTACATGCTTTTTCGTATTCGATAATTGAATGGTCTGCTGCACTATCCATAAATTTAAACTGACTCCAAGCACTTAAATGTCCACGACACATATCTTTTATTTTTTGCCATGGTGTAAGTTTTCGAATATTTCCATAAAAATTGATATAATGTAGTTCGCCATAATGACGAAATCCCATAATCCAAAAAGGAACTCGGGTAACAATATCGTTATTATTTTGATATCTATGATGTATAAAAGTTTG
>Ga0181591_10002551_pt1 | contig 15679 bp, 19 predicted proteins | sample 071ome_33_FD_133757 | JGI IMG/M metagenome (GOLD analysis project Ga0181591, IMG submission 133757) | Coastal salt marsh microbial communities from the Groves Creek Marsh, Skidaway Island, Georgia - 071412AT metaG (megahit assembly) | ecosystem: Environmental > Aquatic > Marine > Intertidal...
CATACTTAATTATGTCTTTGCGAATTTGTTCTCGTTGCGCTAACTCTGCCGCATTCGTTTCTTTCGTGGCTTCGCGGTTTTCCTTGTCGCCGAAGAAACTTGTCGCCAGCGTGGCAGCCGCTAATAATGCGTCTAACATTTTGTAACACCTCTATATTTCAAACCGCTACCCATCCTCTAGTCCTGTCTCCACCAATATCGGGCTGCATCTTCCGATACTGGATTGATACAGCGCTCCCTGCGCTGTCCAGATACAGGCTGTACTGTCTGGCCTCAACAACACCCTCCGGGCTGCCAGTGCCGACTATAGGGATGCTCAACGATGCGTCTTGCGTCCACTGACGGAATGCCTGCTCCATTGTACCATCATTACCAATGATAGGCTGGGCAACATTAAGTATGGGATTACTCACTTATCCCCACCTACTATGTTGGCAGTAAGCTGTATAATTACTGGTTTTACTGCGTCAGTCAAAGTAAACCTAAACACCTCAAAACGGCCAGCACGGCCATTACGCCGCCAGATAGCCCTTCGCTGGTACTCGCCTATCTTGCCAATACTTCTGGGAATAGGATCGCTCCAAGTCTTGCCGTCCTTGCTGCGCTCCAGCACGATCTGCGGGTCAGTCACCGCATCGTTCCCGACACCGGATTCAACGGTAAGTTCCAAGCTGGGGAAGAATACCGACTGCATATTGTTCTGAAACGGCTGAGTGGCAACACGCCTGATAATGGTGTTTCCGTACTCTGTATAAACGTCTGCGGTCAATTCTCCGATCCTGCCGTCCACGTTGTCCCCGCAGAATATCTTACCGTAAGCCTTCGCTATGGAGGCCACACGGTACGCGCCGAGCGAGCCGTCAATGTAAGACTTTCTCTCATGCCAGCGCTGGGTGGTTATATCGTAGACCAGCGTAGTATTTGGTAGAGCGAACCCGATGAAATAAGCGCCCTTGCGACCGTATGCCCAAGCGTAGATGTTTGATACCTGAGTCTCGGTCAGACCGGCCAAGATTGAGTCAATAGCGGTTGTGGATACTTTGACAGTGCTGTTGCCATTCAGCGCCCAGATTGCCGGTGATTCGTTCTCACCACCGCCGACCCACATAAACGTATCCTGCGAGTTCACTATCGAGTTCGGGGCATAACAACCCTTCTGCAAGAATAGACCAGTTCGCTGAAAGGGGAAGTCTGCACCGCCGATATTCTGAAACGCCTCAAACGTCTGCCCGCCAGAAATAAACAACTGGTTCTTAAATACGACAGGGGCGACTATATCGTCCGGGTCAGATTCTGCTGTACCAAAGTCCAGCGCATTGTAGTTCAGGCCGTCATTTAGGGCGCTTACAATAAACTTCTTGCTGTCAGTTGTGACCACGAAATAACCGTCAACAAACGCAACATATTGTGGATCGCCGTTGGCTGTGAAATCGCTGTCTGTAATCTGTGCATAAGTATCGGTAACGTGGTTATAGATATATCCGTCACCGCCCGGAACAAGAACCATCAACTGCGTACCATTGTCAGCCATTGACACTCTTGAAGTGCCAGACACTTCGCCAATTCTGGTCAGGCTGTACGTTGCAGCTGTTCCGACTATCGTCTCATCCAGACGGTACAAGCTGTCGCCGTTGACAAAGTATGGCTTCCCAGCCATTTCGTGCGCGCCCCGGTTCTGATCTTGAATCTCCCCAGATATGGCTACCTGTTCAGCGCCGTCAGTGCCAAATAAGGTTTCCTGAGACAACGCCTGACCCTGCGCTATGTTCGGATACCAGTTGGTGCATTCCTGCGCCGATATGGGCAGGGAATCGCTAACATAGAATCCGTTGGCTATTGGCAGCTGGGTAACTGGCATCAATGCGCTCCGAATAGAGAATCAATTACCACAATGTTGTCTGTGCTTGAACCGTTAGATACATATAGTTCAACGTAGTCGTTTGTAGACAAAGCTACATTGTAACTAAGGGATACGTTAGCTGAAGATGCAGCATCAACAATACGGCTTATTTTGGCCTCACTGATTACCGTACCGTTCTTGGCTATATGGGCAATTAAGGTCTGATTGTTAGCCGTGGCTGGCTTTAGCGTGACAGATACAACAATCCCAGCAGTATAATCAGGAGCTCCGGTGTAGGTCAGCCTGCCGCCAGTGGTAGCGGTGAAGTTAGATACACTGCCAACCACCCATGTTCCAGCCACAAGCACTGGCGTATTCGTAGCGGCTATAGCGGTCGCTGTAGAATTGCCGTGGATAGTGACTTGGCCATACGTCTGGGTCGCCGTAGAGGCGACTGTGATGTAATTACTGGTAGCGGTCAAAGAAATACCGTCACCAGCAACCAGACTTGCAACCACGGGGTTCTGCGATGTTGTGTTGAGAAATAGCGGGGTTCCAGTGGTGTCGGCGGTAAAGCTATGCTCGATCTTTATTCCATCATTAGCGGAGATATTGGCAACCACGCCGGGGCCATCTTCAATGCCACGGATGTAGTTGACACTCCCTGATGCAGTTAATACAGGTGCGGCAGTTCCCGGCCCCTTGGCCGCTATTGAACCAGTTACCCCCAGATTACTAACAAAGTTATCATACGAGATCTTGTAGTTCGTGCCGTTTACAAAGTAATCAAGATAGCTGCCAGCATCAACCGATGACTTGGCAACGAATTCGCTTTTCTTGCGGCCCTGTGTTCTATCAACCATTGGTATTTATCTCCAAGCCTATAGCACCCGTAGATTCAGCCAGAATGCTTTCTTCGCTTTCTGGATAAAAGTGTCCGCTGATTCCCCAGCTTTGATCGTCATTGCCAGAACCAATCGGCAGAGTAGACGGCAGCTTGGTTTCTGATATGTGCTGCCCAAGCAGGCGCATTGTCTGCAACCCTTCGCGGGCCGCTTTGATTAACCCAGTGCTAACAACACCACCGTAATCCGGGCTGACCTCAATGGCCATGTTAGCGATCAGGCCACGCAACGCGCCGGTCGGGATCGTTACCTCATCACCAAGATCGCTGACGGTAGTATAGCCAAGCGTGATACCCTGCGCGTCTAGTTCGCCCATGTAGTTGTTCAGGGCGAATATAAAGTCTTGGTATTCATCAGGCTCTAACGATGCCTCTGAAGCCTGTACCAGTATCCGTTGTAATGCCGCCTTTGCGACCTGCGCTACTGTAGCCATTATTCAAATTTCGCCTTTGAAGATTTTGAGCCTTTGCACTTCCAGCGCTTACGGCTAAGTCTTAGTGGGGAGTTGGGGTCTTTGGCAGCTTTGGGGAAATCTTTCATCTGCCCAGCTGATCTTGCGCAATACGAGTCGCCCTTTTTTGTGCCGGGGCGCACTCTGGGGCCGCCATCTGATGCTTTGCCAGCCTGTCCATAGCTGACCTTCTTACCAGATGCGGTAACTTTAACTTTGGCTTTCCCCTTTGCGGGGGTTCTCTTGGTGGCCATAAGGTTAAGGGGGCCGAAGCCCCCTATCCCCTATTGGTTATACGCCGAAGCCTTGGCCAGCGAAGAACGGGTTGAATGTTGCGTATGCTGGCAACAGGTCAAAACGTACTTTCTGGGTGTTGGCATCACCGTCTGCGTACTTAGTAACACGGATTGACATACCATCGCTAGTAGTAGCAATAGTGTCAGTAGCGTACAGTTTCGGCAGTTTGACAGTACCGATACCGAATGCCTGCTTAACAAAGAACAAGTTCGGCTGATACAGGGTGGCTGAAGCTGACAGGATGTTTACAACAGCGCCGTTAGCCGGGGCTGCGTCAACAGTGTTGTACTGACCGTTGGCTTCATAGATGGCTGGGCCAGCGACTACCAGAGTGCCTGCGCCAGAGCCGTTCAGAGTAACGTCAGCAGTTACAACACCAGTCCAAGCTACGTTGTTGCCAGAGGCATCAATCATAGGCTGCTTGGTGTCCAGATTCAGACGATTTACGTCAGCGATAGTGACCATGTCACCAGCCTTAACAACCATGTTGGCTTGGAAGCCAGTCACGGCGAGAGACTGAGTCATGGTGTCCTTAGCAGTAACGTAAGTTGCGTCAGGAGCAGCAGACAGAGTACCAGCGCGGTCAGCACCAGTGCCAGATGTGAAGCTGGACAGTGCGTTTGATGTCATAGCCATCATGCCACCAAAGTTGCTGGAAATCTGCGATTTTTCCCAAGCAGTACGTACCAGACCATCGGCAGCGTTCAGACCGTTCTGAGCAGAAGCCAAGCTAGTAGTAGTGAAAGGGTTCATCAGGTAATACTTGTCGGCAGACATGGGTACACCCAAGCTGTCCATCAAAGCACCTGCACCTGCAACATCGCCCCAAGCGTCAACGGCAGTACCGTGTGAACCATACTTGAGAGAAGCGTTCTTGAGCATATAAGACGCAAGATCAACTTCCAAGTCGGTAACGATTCTGCGAGCCATAGGAGCCAGAATTTCATCAAGCTGGTCTAGTTCGAGAGCTTCTTCTACGTTGCCCCATTCGGTAGCTACAGTGAAGTAGTTCTGAACAGTACCAGTTGCTTTACCAGCAATGATGTCAGACTTAGTAGAAGAACTGATGTCACCGCCAGAAGTACGGATAGAGTTGTAGTCATGTGGACGTTTGAAGTCTACAGTTGAACCACTGGAAGGATTGAACTTTCCAGAAAGCAACTGAGTATCAACAGTCTTAGTGACAACCCTGTTAGATTCAAACGCATCAAGAAAGACGCGAGCGACCTTTCGAGTTACGTTACTATTAAGATTGTTAGCCATTTTAAGTCACCTTATTCAAATGTGGCTCCTTTTGGCCCCTTTGGCTTAGGGGATATTCCTGCGCCTTGCGGCGTTTCAACAGGTTCAGGAGCCTGATTTACCTTGGGTTTAAGAGCAGCAACTTTCGGCTTAATATCAGTGGCAATCTTGATAGCGGCTTCCATTGGGCTTAGTGACCTGATGGCTTCTAACTCCATGAGATTCTGCGAAAGATATTTGGTAATCAGTGGGCCTTGATCGTCCTCTATAATGAAGTTGACCAAGTCGTTCTGAATACCAAAGTTGCTTACTGTAGCGCCAGCTACTTGCAGTTCCTCTGGCTTTATACCCATCTGGGTAGCTCTGGTAGCGTATGTCTCAATCTTGCTATTGAACGCCTCTTGTTGCTTACGCTGCTCTTCCTCTGCCAACTGCATCTGTTGCTCTTGCAAGTAACGCTGTTGTGCATCAAAAGCCGCAGCCTTTTTAAGTTGCTCATCCCTTTCTATGACCGCCCTTTTGTATTCCTCATCGGTAATAGCAAATGGGTCAGGCATTTCAGGAACTTGCGGTCGCTCCTCTTTCGGCATCCTTTGCAGTAATTCTTCCCTTTCCCTTTCTAATGCTTGAGCCTTACGTTCCGCTTCACGAAACTTCAGGGTTTTCTCAGCAATAGCTTGGTCAAAGATTCTCTGCTGTTCTTCCGAAAAAACAACTTTTTGTTTCTGGGATTCCCCAGAGTCCGGTGATGATTCGGAATCAAGACCTTCGTCCTGATCTTCAGCCTCTTGCGTATCTTCAATCTCAACTTGATCGGAGTCAGATTCTTCAACGTAATCGTCTGGTTGCATCTCGTTCATAATGTTGCCCTTATAGGTAAATGCCGCGAATAAGGTCGCGTTCCTGCCGTGGTAAGGCCACGTTCCTTCTGCTAGTGTATCACTGTCTACAGTGACACAGCAATAGTCTTATATTACCGCCTACCCCTATAAGGGGGTCTAATAGTATTGTCTTTTGTGTACGGGTTCTCAAAAAGAGCTTTTTCGTAGTCAACGGCTTGCACAAATCTATCCGTATCCATATCTTCTACCTGCCTATAAAGCGGTATATCGTAGGTTGATCGCTTGTCATCCATTAGCTTTTGCACTGTTCTGGCAAGATATTCGTCATTTATTAAAGAGTATTGGCCCTGACCGCCCATCATACGCAAGTCTGAATACTTTCTATTTAACTGATCCCATTTGTCATGGGATTCTTTATTTTCTTCTTTTCGCTTGCTTAAATCTTTAATTCTGCGTTTGGTTCTTTCAGGGGATGAAGATACCCCTTTATTATAAAAATGAGACTTTTCAGAGTCCATGTTCGCCACTTCGTACATCCTGATCTTTCTTAATACCTCATCGAAAAAGCCTTCATTTTCCGCAGGGCCACTTGGTGTAGACATCCTGCTTAAAATCGCTCCGCTGTATTTATTAAATAGCGGATGCCTCAAGAAACCTTCCAAGTCATCAGATTGAGCAAATTTCTCTAAATCTTGATATTCGCTTACCTTGAATAAAGCGCCCATTTCATTATCAGCAATGTTGTATCTTATGTAGGCATCTTCATAAGGGGCTTTCGCTAACCGCTCGGCTGTTTCAACTATCTGTGGCGCTGCGGCTACCGAACCGCCCCCGGTTCTACCTTCAATGTCAGATATAGCGTGGCTTATTTCGTGCATCAACGTGCTTTTAGATTCTACCACTCCAGTGCGCGACTTATCTTTATCTCTGACATTTAGTGTGATGTCTTGGTTGTACGGGCTAAAGCTCCCGCGAGTTGAACTATTATCAAACCTATAAGAAACCGGGTATTTAGCTAGTTCTGGATATGCCTCATAAAGTTCCTCATGCTTTAGTATCTCTCCAAGGGGGCGTTGGAAATACGAATGTATACCCTGAAACATTTCATCTTGTAAGGCTAGTTCTTTATCGCTTGCTTCCAAGCCAAGCATATCGGAGCGCATCTTTGTGGATTGTATCTGCGACTTATTATCCGGAATCCAATACATCCACTCACCATCTAGATTGCGTTGCCAGCCTGTCGCGTTCTTTATTTCCTCCGCCGTACTACCTGCATCCTCCATCCTATTTGCCTGAAACAGCTTTTCTTGATCGGCCTTTCTTGACATGGGGCCACCCCAGCTAAACAGGGTTGTGGAGCCGGGTGTTCTAGCGGCAGATGAAAGGAAGCCTGTTGGAGCAAGCATGGTCGCAGGGGTAACAGGATCAAACTCTGTGACCTGTCCGGTTTCCGGGTTGTATGCCCTACCACCTAAAGCACCAGCGGTATACTGGTCTTTTATGGATTGATCTATGCCTTGAAGGATGTTTATACCAGCTTCCTTCGCCTCATCTAAACTTGGTGGGTCTGTGAACAGGTTGATAACTGCGTTTAGTGCGCTTTTGCCTGCTCGGTAGGCAGGCATATATTCAAAACCAACTTCTGGTTCGCCTAACTTTGCTGGGATAGATATTTGTTTGATTCCGGGGCCACGCCTTGTGCTTGTGTAGCCCATATCCAACCGCTGCTCTGGCGATAGAATTTCCCTTCGTTCAGGCATAAAGAACCCAAACAAGCCGTTCCCGCCATACTCATATTGTCTCAGTGCTGTTTGCGTTTCAGCCACGCCTAAACATTCCTATCATTGGATTAGCTAGTTCCTGCGCCTTCTTGACGTTATCAAGCTGTACGCCTTCGGTCTGTACGCCCTCCTTGGTGATCTTGGCTCCAGCCTCCTGCGCCTTGATCTGCGTGTTCATGCGATCAGTCTGGGCCTTGAATACGTCAACCTGATTATCGGCCTGATCGTTCTCTGCCGTTAGCTGGGCTTTCTGAGCCTCTAGCTGCAGCTTCATCTGGTCGTTCTGAACCTTCGCCTGCTCGATCTGGGCTTTCATCATCTCAGCCTGTGCCTTACCCATCTCTGCCTGCGCCATGATGGTTGCCGGGTCTTGCTGCTGCCCCTGCTGGGCCATCTGCTGTTGCATCTGGGCCTGTTCTTCATCACTTAGCTGGGAAATCGGGATCAGGCCAGCCTTGAGCATCTGGTCGCGCTTACGCTCTGCTATGGAGTCGGCGGCAGGTGTATTGATGTTCTGCATCATAATGTCGCCAGCGATCTGCATGATAGTCGGGTCAACCTTCGCCATCTCAATAATCATCTCAAGCGTTTCCTGCTGACGATTCTTGAAGCTGGGGCCAGCCTTACACACTACGTCATAGATGCCCTGAGACAAGTCATTCAGGGTAACAATCTCACCAGTGGCGTTGTCTATCACGCGCTGGTTGATGGTTTCCATGTCGTAGCTCTGATCCTCATACAAGACGCGCATGGTGCGTTCTGTATCGTAGACCTTTGGTATTGCGTCAACGAGAATCTTGCCTGTAGCGGCAATGGCAGACTGTACGGCCTTGTTGTACTTGTATGTGGAGTTGTCGCCTTTATCCTGCAACTGGCGTATCGCTACACCTGACTGCAAGCCGGGATTGTCGCCCATGTTGGCGGCAAACATACCAGCAGCGTATCCAATCATGCCACGCATGGCTTCAGAGATAGTGCGGAGTCCGGGGTTGATCTGAGCGCCACCGTTCTGCTGTGGCACTGCTGGAGATTCTGGGTCTACGTTGTAGAACTGTACCGGATCGGAGTTGGTGTTCAGGGTAGCCAGTGTATCCTCATGGCCTGCCGCCTGTGCCAGTGTCATCCAATACTTAGCCCGTGGTGCTAGTGCGCCTTCTTCGATCTCACGGCTCATTGAGTAGTTCAGGACACGCTGTGGGTCGATTAGCTTCTCAACGACACCCCAATAGATTGTCTTGTTCTCAAATATCTTGTAGTTACCAAAGACGGGGATAACAGGGATCGTGTTGAATACAGTCTCACGCTTCTCATCCAAGAAGTCTTTGGCATCAAAGAACCGGGAGCAGACCTTCGTAACCTTACGGGTTCTGCGTTTAACCTCTGTAACGCCAAGCACAGCCATGTCGTCAGCTACCTTCTGGTAGTCCTCATTGACCTCATAGGTCTGACCGTTGGACATCATCACCAGTTCACGATCCTCTTTCTCAACATAGAGCATCTCACCAATGATGGTTACTTCAGCCTTGTCAAAGTATGCGTCACCGTCCCGGTCATCAGGGACAGATTCGCCTTTAGCATCAGGCCAGCGTCTTTTAAATTCGTCTTGGGATACAGCATGGAGAACGAAAGCGTAACGGCTATCGCTCTTATCCTGCCTCTCTGCGGCAGGGTCGAACCAGACCCGGTCTATGAAGTTGTGAATCTTCTCGATGCACAAGTCTTGGTCAAAAGAGTTGTCGTCTACATACTTCTGAGAGACGCGCCATCCATCGTATCCCGATATGATGCAGCCTCTAGCTGCACTTGAATACACTTCTTTGGCGTTGGATAGATTCTCGATGTTGCGAATTATCCCATCGTATGTCAGTGCGATCTCTTTGGTAGCATCACCACCAGCAGGGCTAACACGAATATCAAAGTCTGCCTGCTCGATCTCACCCGAAACCTGATCGACTATAGGACATACCATGTCGAATGTATAGCGGGGTTTGTTGGTATTCGCATTCCACCAGTATGGCTCCCATTGACCGTCACGCTTGTCAATGAACAGATGGGCTTCTCTGGCTCTTTCACGGTTATCGTGGTCTGCTGCCTGCGCCTGAGACAGCATATTCATTACGCTCTGATGGTCATCATAACTGTAGCTATCCTTCTCGTCAGAGTCGCCCTTGCGCTCTGGTTTTTCTTCGTAATCGTATTCAGCCATTGTTAGCCCATCCTGTAAAATTTATCTTTGCCACTTCAGCCCGTTTAGCCTTTGGCGAAAACATTGACATCATCAACGCATCACCCATGTTAGGCGATGGCAACTCGTATGGCTTCTTAGCCATATCAATCTTCGACATTATCTGTATCTTACCATTGTTACTGCGCTTTTGTGGAATCCGGCAGACCTCACTCCGCAGTTGGTCAAGATTATCAATATCTGGTGACAGTGAGATCAGTTCATCAGGGTCAATGTATTGCTTCTTTTCGACTGCCCGGTAGGTAGCCTCAAACCTGTCGCGTAGCTTCCACCAATACTGCGCTCGCTTGTTCACGAACGTATCTTTGTTGGTCTTGCTATCCTTACCACTGTACGGCACAGCAGGATCGTCAGGTGTCTCTGAACCCCTGAACATAAACCTTTCAACCTTCGTGTTCTCTAGCTCTTGGTCAACCTGACGCTTCAGACTGATGCCCAGCCCATCACAGTCCCATACGAACCAGTCTGCGCCGTCCCGCCTGCAACGGTCAAGCGCCCAGTCCATTCCTTCGTTGCTGTCGCCTGTGATCTTCTCGCAGACATCCAGCACCACTGAGCCTTTACGCACTGCGTAGCCCTTACTGTCGCCACCCTCATCGCTTGGGTCATGGCTGGCTATCACTGCGCCTGTAGCCTCAAAGCCCAGCTTGGTATGGGCATTAATAGCTGCATTAAACCATTCTACCGGGATGATGCAGTCGTCCACCTGATCCAAGTACTCGCCTTCCCAGACATGGCGGTACAGGGCGCTAGACATGGTCTGCTGGTCATGCTGGCGCTCGTCCTCAAGAACTGCGGGGAACAGTGGGTTGTCATCGTAGTTCAACCAGATGATTAGATGCAGATCATCTTCGTAGTATCCATCCCGGCGCAGTTGCTTCTCGTAGGGCTTCAGGAATCTCTGACTAAAAGCATCCACGCTTGATCTGGGGTTGGCGCTGATCCATATCTCTGAACCTTCTTCACGGAGCGTTGGGGTCAGGGCTTTCAGCGAGTTAAAGCTGATGGTCTGGCCTTCCTCTACCCAGAATCTCTGGAAGCCATGCATAGACTTCACGCCCTCCGGGTTCCTTGCCAGCCCACGGAACCGGAACACGGGTTCATCGTCATAAAGAATCTGGTTGTTATGTATCTCGAAGCCCGGAAGGTTCAGGCGCTCTATCTCGGCAGATAGCAGGGCGTGTACTGAATCATCAATGGATACTTGGAACTCACGGAAGCAGGCAGTCTTGATACCCTTAGTCATAGCGTCCATCAAGCAGATGTCGGCAAAGCTCATTGACTTACCCGATCCCCTACCACCGATGGCTATCTTGAAGCGCTTCTGCTTCTGAGCAAAAGGCAGGAGCTTCTTGGGGAGTTGCATGGTGGGCATTATTCGAACGTGGGCTTCTTGCCCTTCTTCCTTCTGGCGTGGCTGTAGGCGATAGCGGCAGCCTGCTCTGGCTTCTTGCCTGATGCTATCTCCTTGCGGATGTTCTCTTGGATAGTCTTTTTATCACTGCCCGGCTTCAGCGGCATCGCCTGCTCCTACGATTTCTATCGTCCACTTGCTGTCTGTCTCTATGGGTGCGCCATCAATACCGCTGATCTCTTTGCGGTCAGTTTCTTTCCAGCCTGCTTGGGTTTTCAGGTAGAAGATAGCAGCCTGCATATTGCCTGTACGGGCTTCTGAAAGCACTGATCCAGCTACGTCTATAACGGCTTTAGCCTTACCCCGCCTGTAGGCTTCATTTACTCTGGGGTCTTCGTTAAGACATCTCTGTAGCGTATTGAAACAAATACCAAAATAATCTGCGAGTTGCTGTTTGGTAACTGAAGAAGCAAGTTCTTCAATCTTCTTAATATCTTCGTCTGAGAATGCGAATTTCGGTTTCATAACCGTCCGAAGTTTATCACATTTTGTAGAAGATATGTCTACCTATTTTGGTTGTCTGGTGTAAATGCTTTGACCACTCTGGCTGGACGTAGTCGGCGTGGTAGTGGGTGGCTTGGTCTGTTAGGTCTGGGTACAGGTTGAAGTACACTCCTATGGCAATAAGGAATGCCTGACCGTAGGCTGATTGGTTGGCTATTGTTTCTGGCTTACCATCGCACCAGTAGGTGAACTGACATCGGTACTTGCGTTCCCCTCCCTGCTTGATTACATCACAGGGGTTATCAGGGAAATGGTGGCTTGCCACTCTTGACATAACCACCTGCCCGGTTGCTATCTGGCCTTCGATTGGCTCTGACCTGCTCTCATGGTAGATCAGTTCGGCTATGCACAAGACGGAGGCGATTATCATGAAACTCTTTTTCCAGCTTCTCCAGATACTCACGAACATCAGATACCAATATGGTTTCTTGGGAGCGATCTCGGTAGTACATCTTTTCGTTAGCCTCAGTGTTTGTGAGGCATTCTATGAGCTGTTCTTCAGTTATTTCAGATGGATCACGCAGTTCGTAATGCTCGATGCAATGCTCTTCGATCCACTCTTCGTGTCTACTTGTCATACGTTACCCCTTCAAAGGCGCACATCCTTGTGCTTGGAGAAATTAAAAGTTGGCTTGGTAGTCTGCGTGGATGGCTTTGATCTGATCCATGAGCGGGTCGTATTCTGGCTCTGGCTGTTGGTAATACAGATTGCAAAGAATGTCTGAGTTATCATCAATCAGTCGCATAGCGTAGCGCCGGGCATTGATCCTGATGGCACCCGCCATTGCGGCGAAGTCATCAAAGTTAGTGGTAACGCAGGCTTTGGCGATGAGTTTCGCATCTTTGGGGTCTTCCCACATTTCTTCCGGGTAGTCGCTGAACTCAAGTATCCAGTCTGCCACCAAATTTAGCGCCCGGTTGCTGGGGTCAATCTCGCCAGCATGGTTGAAGAACTCTTGGTAATAATCTGTCAACAGATCTCGTAGTCTCATGGTTTTCCCCTTATGCTGTTATGTATAAAACGATCAGTGCGCCAATCAGGGCCAGAAAGCAAAGGCCGCCGACAATTTCTTCAATGATTTCGTAATTAGGCATATCGCCAAACAGTTTATTTCTTAGTTTCATTTTCTTCTCCGTTTGCTGAAGCACCCTTTGCTTCAATGGTTCCAATTCTACAGTATTGTTTACTTGTGTCAACAGTTTATTCGCCGCAGAAGCAGGGTATTGTGTCATCGTCACCAAAATCCATTGATTGCTGGTCAGTAGCTATAATCTTCATCCTTTCATAAGTTAGCCCATTCCTATCAAAAACATCGTTGTGGTTGTTCTCAACCTCAATCCACCAATCAGCAAGGTCTGGCCTCTCCCTGATGATTGAAAGTCTCTTTGATTGGCCTTTAAGAAAGCAAAGATCACAATTACCCCAGTCGGTCACGCCATTATTGTTGGGAAGTTCAAGATCAAAGGATGATTTTCTCCAGAACTCCGCAATCTGATTGACTGTAACTCCATCAGCATAAAGTGGACACCAACATTCCTGCCCCTCACTTATCTTGTTATGTATCTTCACTGCCCTTCGCTTCTCGTCAGCGCGAATGCCTATAAATGATTGGAAAGGCACCTCCCAGCCCTTCTCATTTTCCAAATACCTTCTCATGGTTCGGATTTTCATCTGCCCCGAACAAGTTCTACTCATTGGATTAGGTAACGCCTTGGTATCGCTAATCAATCTTTTGAAGGGTTCCCCGTTGCGTGAGGCCGTTTCATAATCAACCACGTTGTAGAAATAGTTGTAATGCTCAGAGTCTGGTTTTGGCTCCCGGCCCCCGTACTCAAGCCACGTTATTTTGACACCCCATTCCTCAGAACAGCGGTGGATAAAATCATAAGTCTGAGGCATTTCCTTGCCGGTATTGGCAAAGAGAACGCAGAAGTTATCAGGAAGGGTGAAATCATAAGCCTCTAACACCCTGTAAAGCATATAGGCCGATGTCCTGCCGCCGCTGAAAGAGATTAGCGTTTCTTCGTCTGTTTTATACAGCGAGTTATTCATTTTTATCTCCAAGTCTCTCGTCTGTTTGCATTAGCAATGTTGCGGGAAATGATGAAATTGTTGACCTCCGGGGGGATGGTTTCGACCCTGACAGGCTTGAGTGACCGGGGCCAGACACCGAACTTCTTCTTGTACGTCCATGCCGCCCAGCCCTTCTTGTATCCCCGATCTTTGCCGTACTTGGTCAGAGCAGCCATCCAGACCGCCTTGCTTTCCATCGAGTGCGCGGTAGGCTTGGCATCGTCCAGCTTGACCAGCATCGTGTGATCGCTTTCCAGAGCCTCCCGGCTCGTGATCTTGTATCCGCAGACACAAGAAAGCCCCTGCATGATCTTGCCACAGCTTGGGCAGTCCCTGACCGAATCGTCCTTCTTTTCCTTCTTCTCAATCTGCCCGGCTTCACTGAAGCGCTTCTCCTTCATGTCCAGCTGGGATGGCTCCATGAGATGGGCAAAGCCGAACCGACTCACGTTCCCGCTGTGATCTAAATAGATGCCGTAAGGTTTATCAGGGTGGGTGCGTTGGATTCTCCCAGCCCTTTGCTGGTACGCGATGGCTGACTTGGTGCCGTAGCAGTCAATCAGGCAGCGGGTCTGGGGTGAGTCATAGCCCACGCCCAGCAGCTTCGAGCAAGACAGTATCTTGAACTCCCCGGCCTCATGCGCCCGGTAGATTTCCTTTCTGTCTTTCTCCGAAGTGTATCCGTCAATATGCCGGGCTGGGATGCCATGATCATTAAACATCTTGACCAAGAATTCACTGTGCTTGATGCTGGGGCTGAAAGCGATTGTCTGGCTGTTCTCTCCGTGTTCCAGCCAGTTCCTTACGATGTCCCCGGTCAGCTTGTCATCGCTCTCCACGGCCTCTGCCAGAGCGTCTGGGTGGTAGTCTGATCCCCCAGTGGGCAACGCCTTCGTTTTCAGTTTGCTAACGTCAACACTTCTGCCGCCGTAGTAGTGAACCGGGGCCAAGTAACCCTGCTCCAGAAGTTCTGTCTGCTTCACTGGCACGATCATTTTGTCCCAGATGAGGCCAAGACCCCTGCTGTACGGCGTGGCTGAGAGGCCCACGTAGTGCATCTTGCGTCCGTCCCACTTCTCCAGCATTTCCGTCAAGACTTTCCACGGGGTATGGCACTCATCCCAGATCGCCAATTCAAAGTTGAGCCGTTCATAGCCCCGCCGGGTGATTGTCTGCACTGAGCAAATCTGTACCGGGGCGCTTGGGTTGGCTGCCCAGTGATCAGCCTGCTGCACCCCGTAGTCAATGCCCCACTCATCAAAGACCTTCAGAGTCTGATCTATCAGCTTAACTCGATCTGCAAAAAAGACTACGCGCTTGCCTGCGTCCTGAGCCTGCTTGGCCATGTAGGCTGCCGTATGGGTCTTGCCGAAGCTACAACACGCCGCCAGCAAAACCCTCTTATTCCCCTTTTTGAATTCATCCCGAATCATTTCGATTGCTTGCTGTTGGTGTTCTCTCAGTTCCATACAACCCCCTTTATTCTTTGATGAAAACCCCGTTGGCATTCATCTGGCCTTTACGATCTTTAATGTCGTCATAGGCTACAGCTAAACAATCAGCTAGTGATGTGCCATTCATCACAGCTAAGTTATTCAGGACAACGATGCAGTCTCCAATATCATCCCGGATGTCTTTGCCTTTAGTGATGTTGTCTGCCAGTTCACCCATCTCAGAAACTAGCTTTAGTGCTTGTGCTAATGGGTTGGCGTATTCCAGTATCTTGCGCTCTCTGCTCCAGTCTGTGCATTTTTGAATTAGTTCGTCAGTAGTCATTTTTTTCTCCATTTTATTTTAGATACAACAAGCCCATTTTCTCCCGCGAAAGTCCAGTGGCGCTGGAGGCTCTCTCGCGTCCGGGTTGCCCCGGTGACCCTTCGGTCAGATACTCATCACCCGATCCACAATGGTGAACCGATCTCCCGCCAGCCGAAGCTGGTTTGCCTATCTCACATCCTGTCCAGTTACTGGTTTCGCGGTTGCCTGTTGACATGGGCGGGTCAGCGCAGGCGTTGTGGATGCTCGATTCTCCCGTTTCCGGGGCTACCTTTCAGGGGATAGCTTCCCATGAGCCAGAGTTACAG
>Ga0181591_10002553_pt1 | contig 15677 bp, 6 predicted proteins | sample 071ome_33_FD_133757 | JGI IMG/M metagenome (GOLD analysis project Ga0181591, IMG submission 133757) | Coastal salt marsh microbial communities from the Groves Creek Marsh, Skidaway Island, Georgia - 071412AT metaG (megahit assembly) | ecosystem: Environmental > Aquatic > Marine > Intertidal zone...
ATTCTGGCATGTTGACTCAGATCTTTGATTGAATTAAGAACGACGTGTTCTCTAGGAGAGGGCAAGACGTTGAATTGACCAGGGTGGAATCCTACCCTCATGCCAGTATCTAGGACAAACTTTCCAGCTTTAGCCAGCTCTTCTTTGATTGACTCGAAGTTTGGCAGATCTTCGAATTCATACTCGCTCATCCATGGGAAAAGACTACTAGACATCCTAAAAATCATGATGCCCTGTTCTAGATTCCATTGAAGAATCTTTTGTAAATCTAGTATGTTTTGATATGCCAACTCGCCAGCATAGGAAAGACCTTTTTCTTGGAATGTACGTTTGATCATTCCTCGATTAGTAGATATGTCTTCCGACTTAAGAGTGAGATTTATACAGCAATATCCTAGATTCATGATCTAAATATACTAAAAAATTAGGAGAAATAAAAGGGCCGGCTTCGGGTCTTTCAGGGTTTCTGGTTAAGTGCAATGAGTGACGCCTTCCTACTACAAACCCTTTTTCAGAAATTAATACACTCTACTTCTCAACTACAGCTTCTCTCACCGGCCCCACGCGAGCGCGAGATACTCTAAAGTACTTCTAGGTAATTATAAAGTAGTATAAAGACTACTAAGGTATCTCCCACCCACCTACCCTATTCTACTAGAGTAGGTGAATTTGGTTTTAAAAATCGAATAAATAAATTTTTGAGGTCCTGAAACTATTTACTCCAAAAAAGGTATAAGATCCTATAAAATTATCCACAATGAATGACAATTGTTAGCTTAGATTTCTCTATACTTTACCCAGGGGTTTGTATATGCAGAGATTTCAAAGAATTTACTTGGCTAGCAGTCATTAACACTGATATAACTAAAAGAGACGAGAAAAGATTTGACGACCTTATTACTAAATATCCATCAATTAATATTCTAAAAACTACTACCCGAAGATCTAAAGAAGATCTTTATCATCTTACTGAGAGAAAGAAACTGATCAACTACTTAGAAGCGACTGACCTACTTGTCGACAACTTAAAAAATCTCTTAAATCAGGACGATGATCTTATTGTTTGCATTGAAGGAATTTCCTTTGGATCTAAAGGAAATGCCCTTGTAGATATAAGTCAAGCAACAGGAATTATTAAGAATAAATTGGTGGATAAAATACTTAAAGGAAATTCAGATAGATTTTTCGTATTTAGTCCAGGCGAATTAAAAAACGCTATTGGTTGTAAAGGAAATTCAGGAAAGCTAGAAATTTATAATAAATTCATCAGCGATCCTATAATTGATTCTGTTAAAGAATCTGAACTTTATGAAGCACTTCTAAACGAAGACTGGATCTCAAACGGATCCAATGTTAAATCTCCTATCATGGATATGATTGATTCGTACCTTGGAATTACCAAAATTCACCAAATTCTTAGAGACGAAAATAATCAATCATGAATGAGCAAAAGAAAAAAGAGGGGAGATAAACATTATGTCAATAATAAAGAATTTACCGAGGCTATTATTGAATGCAAGAAAACAGGGGAGCTATCCCCTTTTGTAATTAAATGTTTTATATCCTTAGCCAATCGAGCCGTAAATAAAATGTATTATGAGGATTATAGAGACCGAGAAGATTGCATACAGTCGGCTTTATTAGACTGTTTAAAATACTGGAAGAGCTTCGATCACGAAAAAACTGATACACCGAATGCGTTTGCATATTTCACCCAAGTATGTAAAAATGGGTATGCTAAACAGTGGAAAGCTATTCATAAAAAGACTGGCTTGGATGACAGTGAGCCGCTAGAATTTATATCTCTTAGTACTAGTGGAGATGGAGCTATCTATAGTATCTGATTATAAATAATACAAATAGAACGCATCGAGCATGATAGTTAGCAATTTAAACTTTTACGATAAGTTTGGGAAAAATCTGAACTTTGATTTAGATTCAACAGGATCTTACTTCGAAGGCAAGATATTTTTCCCAGAACTATCTGCTTTCCTATTTGATAACGAAAACATCTTTATCTTAGAAGATGTAAGTGGAAATTATAAGTTTCCAACTCTAGACCCAGGAGATAGCATCCTGTTTGAGTGGAAAAATCTAGATAGCGAAGATAATTTATTCATATATGATATAGAAAGAGATCTTGATCTAAACGAAAACTTTATAAGTAAAAAGGGATCTCAAACTATATCGTATGATGACATATTACCTACTTCAGACGGATCTCAAATAGATATTAGTCTGCCAATGCAGCTTAATGTCGCGTTCAATCCAGAAGATGAGGAAAAATACTCTAGAGTACTACAAATATACCTTGTTAATGAATCAAACTCAAATCCTAAGCAAAAAATAGCCGAAATTGAATTTTACGGTGAAGGTTTAACTGAAGATCTTAGATTTGGTGTTTGGGCAAGAAACTTTGGTATCAAATTTAACCGAGAGGATGCTAATATCCTAAAGGAATATGATATTAAAGAAGCATTTCCAGATTGGAAACAGCTTAACTTAGCTAGAAAGACTCTTTTAGTAAATAAGGAACATGTTTACCCTTATATTGGAACTTATAGGGGACTTTCTAACTTTGTAAACCTACTAGGGTACAAAGATGTTCTCCAAATTAAAGAATATTGGAAAAATATCAACTCTAAGTCCTCAAATAAGGACAAAATGGCTCTTGTTGACATCACTGACTACCTAGATGATGGAAAGATCGACAATATGAATATTCTCGATAAAAACAAGAACATCAAACACGGCAAACAGTTCAGAAAAACAGAATTTTTAGCCCTAGTTTATCAATTTAATCGAGAAACGGGTGTTTTTGATGATGATGGTATCCCAATCACCGAAGAGACCACAACATTCACAGTAGATGAGGTCTTTTATAAGCTAAATGCACTTAAGAAGAAAGTTAAAAATGAATTCTTACCCCTAAATGTCAAAATTAGGGACGTTATAGGAGAATTTTTGTATTTCCAAAAGATAACCATCAAATTTTGGAAAGATGACACTCCAGTTTTAGATCTGGACATAAATACTGAAGCGGAAATTCAGTCGTATCCAGGGTCTGATGTGAATCTGACTCTTAGATCCCTTAGTCCTCTCTTCAGAAAGGACTTTCCAAACGGATTAGATCTTCCGGCTACTCAACTTAATAGCGGATTTAAAAATCCATATGAGTCGGGTCAGAAATACACTAGAGATCAGATCGTAGGAGTCAAAGAATATGTTGAAAAGTTTTATAATGAAATAAAAGTACAGAGATATCCAGATTTAGGTAAAAAATTAACATGGGAAGATGGAGATGATCCAGAAAAAATCATCGGAGCTCCAATAGTTCTCAACATTTACACCGATAAGTTCACATTCGAGAATTTTAAGGGTGTAACATTCGCAGATTTAGCAAGTCTAGACCCTGCAATTGACCCATATTTCACCCTAAACAGCCTGGATTTTAAAAATTTCCATGAGATAAACTGGAGAATAACAAAAGACTCTCCAAATCCTTATAAATTTACCTATCGAGGAAAAATAGAAGATCTATATGAGCTACCTCACTTTCTTCCTTATGCGGGAACATACAGAGTCACCGCCGAACTATATGATTTTTATGGAAATGTAAGTGTATTTAGTAAATTCATAACAGTAGAGAGCAATCAGCTTCCACACATAGTTGGAATAACAAGACTTGAGGACAAATTTGAGTACAAAGTTGAAAACTTGGCAAATGTTAAGCTTTCAGACTTTGGAGGATCTTATAATTATTACCCCCAAGTAAACGTGTTAGATAACGAAGATAGAGTAAATGAGATCGACGTATATCAAAATATACTAGAATGGAGAAGCTATTATAAAAACAGATATGGAACTGGACAAAATCTATATGATGCAGAGTTTTGGGATCCTGAGACTTCTCAATATGTGAAATATCACAATCTCGCTCTAGACAGTGCTAATAGATTTAGATGGGGACTTGGAAATGAGAGACACCCAGTTAAATTAGAGGATTTTAAGGGAGCCACTATGGATTCTCTATTCTTCATGAGACTAAATGACCTGATATACACAGACGATTTTAATGCTGGATTTTACATATATGATCCTAAACCAGGTCAGGAAATACACATGTCGCTTTTTTCACCTTATGTGATACCTAATTATTCAACTTTAGAAGAATTAGTTGATCTATTAAATTCAAGTATTCACCCCGGTATAAGCCTATTTAATTATGAAATTATTGACGGCAGAAAATCGGACAAACAGTACATAATCCACGCTCAAGCAATATACTTTAGTAAGGAAATGTATCACATACTCGAATCAGGATCATTTGCAAGCCCGGGGGCATCTTCACCCGGATCAGGCTTAGCTAGACTAGATAAGTATACATTCTTTCTTCCCAAAGAAGTTTATTCAGAGAGAACGATAAAAATGTTAGAATCAGTTTCTCCAGTATTTGATATAGAGACTCTATTCTTATATGCTAAGACAAGTGACGTTATAAAAGGAGCAGTTCAAGATCCTGGATTCTGGGTTAATAAGAAATATTGGAAGTTCGTAAGTGATCAACAAGAGGGTCATCTTCCTACTCTAATGGACCAGAATTCGTTTAGCTTAGATAATATTAAAGTATATGAAGATTCATTTAACACCCCTAGAAATAATGTGGTTTTCTTTGCAGTCAATAATATTGATGGAAAAAATGAATTTATCTGGACTCTGTATAACTCAGACACCGGAGCCGAAGTGGTAAAAGTAAGATCAGTTCCATTCTTTGTTTGGAAGTTTACCGAGCTTGGAAGTTATAGCTTAAGAGTTGAGGTATACGACAACCGAAACACAGTGTATGTCAACCAAATAGATCGAATGATAAACGTGTTACCGAAAAACCGGTATATTAAAAATGTTGAGACTCGACTAAACAGAAGAAAGCTCAATTTATTAAACAAAAACAATTGAATCGATAAATAAAATAAAAATAATTTAGCATTATGCCATTCTCACCCGTAGATGTACCAATCCAAGAGATGCTACAGTCTGACTTCATAGTAGACTTAGCCCAAATACACAACACGAACGTCCTACTTCTTAAAGATAAGTTGGAGGATGTGATTAATACCTTAGAGATAGATGTATCAACTATCTCGATTGGTGTGGATAACCCAATTAATAATATCAGAACTCAGAATGTAATCATACAAGATGGGGGATGGAAGTTACAAACTGGAGTACCAAATCAAATCATAGCAAAGCTAGAGAAAAACGGTAGTAACCAGTCAGTCTTAAATGTCGACATCTTAAACATCGATATAAGCGCAGATTTTGAAGCGATAGATGTTAATAGTTTAGTAGTTAATACCTCAGTTGCAGTTGCTGGAGATTCTAGCTTTACGGGAAGCTTGTCTTATACTGGTCAACTTGTTGAATCTAAAGAGGCAATCTCATCTACTCTGTTATTTGATGGTGTAGATACAGCTGAGGCTCGGGTAACTCTTACTAACACATCAAAAACTAATATTTACGTTAAACTTGAGGCTGAAACCGCAGTAGGAGCAACCCAGGTATGGAATGGAGCTTCATTTGCAGCGGGTTTAACTAGCTTTATTCTTTACTTAGATTTTGACGCAACTAATCCACCTGCTCCAAATACTTCTTTCACAATCTACATCGTGGATGTGATTGAAAACTCAGGTGCAACTAGCTTAGCAACAAATATAAACACGGCAACTTTACCGATCACAATTGCCCCAGGATTAAATCTAAACACTGGATCAAGTCAGATTCTACTTCATAATGATTTTGACTCTTTATCCCTTAAATTAGGTATAAACCCGGCTAGTACTGATCCTTTAAGCTCTGCTCTTTCCAAATACGGATCAAATGCCACATTCAACTACATTATAGATGAGACGTCTGATGATAGACTGATGATTACATCTACTGTTGGGATGGAGGTATTTAGTTAAAAAACGATATATAAATGGCGGTTACTCCACTATTAAAACCGATACAGAACAAGAAGGGAATATTCTATACTTTCCAGAGCGCTTTAGAAGATATTAATATTTCTATTGCTAATGGAGAGAACGCAGTTCGATTCTCTAAATTTGCTCTTCTTAGGATTCCTGAAATAGGAACCCCAGATACCCCTGCAACTGATAATAAGTTTCAGTTTTTAGCCCAAGGTGAGTCTCACCTAATTGAGGGTTTAAACACCGATCAAAACATTAATCTTGCCCAGAGTTTTCAAAGCTACGCTTTGAATATGGAAGCACTACTAATCGGTCAGGAAGGATATCAAAGAGACGCTAAACTAACAGTATCGGAGCGAGTATTTTGGAAGTGGCTGAAAGAAACTGGCTCTATCAGATTTAGAGACGCAAACAATCTTGAAAAGAATGTCAATGCTCTAGGAACTGAGAAGAGATTTGTCGAGGAATACTCTCCAACCAGTACATATAATAAAGTCGTTCAATATGTAGGTGATATTGATGTTGTTAACACAATAAAATCCAAAGATAACTCTTACACTGAAGTATATATTCATGTTCCTACAAATGTGGGTAGCACGACTCACGTTCTATTTAATTCAATTAAGGACGAAAACTATTATCCTAATTTTACAATAGCTAACAAGGGAGCAGATCCTCTAGATATTGAATACCTATCAGGTAGACATTATGACGAGACTCATCCCTTCGGATTATCAGTTAAAGCTTATTACGACCTAGATGACGCCAGTGTTTATAGCGAAATTGCAAGTACTTATGGAGGCACGGCTACTGCTGGAAACTGGTTTACTCAAACGGTTAATAATTCGTATTACACAGATAACGTAGATGCAACTGGAGAATATAATGTAGCTAAAAATCAGTACATAACTAAACAGCTAGGTTCTGACACAGTAGAATATGTTAGAAGTACCCTAGATGGTATATCCATTGATTTTGATTTAGACAATTATAAGCTAGCTTCGGAAAATCCTGAGATTAAAGTATTTTCTCAATTTAACGATTATATTGCAAATAAGGATTTTCAATTCAACGCGATCCTAGTTTACTATGATACCTATGATCCTAACAACCTAGATTCTTCAGGTAATCCAATTGATTCTCAAACTAATCTATATGGAGTTTTATTCCTAGATAAGGTAGAACAAGATGGCCTTGAATTTAGCATTCCATTTATAACCAAATATAAGCCGGATCCTCTAAATAAGACCAACGGAAACTCATTCGCATACAAGCTAAATCTAAAATTAGATACTTCCATAGAGAATGTACTTGTTGAAAAATCTATCAACGACTTCTCAACGTTCTCAATGGATCTATTTGTAGATGTTTTAACAGAGTTTAGGCAAATACAAACTAAATTAAATGATAAGCTCCTAGAGTTAGAACAGCTCACTCAAGATGTTGAAGGATTGAAGGATCTGCTAATTAACTCTGAAGATCAAAACGAGCTAACTCTAAGAATCGAAAACCTAGAAACCTCAATAACTGAGAATCAGGCAATTTTCAATAACACTGGAGAATTAGTTAAGATGATTGAAAATAACTCAGTTAAGCTTAATGATATTGCCAATGGTAATTCAAACATCGAAATATCATATAATGCAGATGTAATTAGACCTGGTGTTGGTATCAAATTGGATCGAAGAACCCCTAATAGGATTAGAATTGAAAATTCAAATGAAGAATATAACATCTCTAATAACTCGATCGTCAATATATTTGAGAGTAACGTTATAGCGCTGTCTAACTTTACTAATTATGTTCGACATGAAGCCGGAGGCTCTGCCATTACTCTAATTAGAGACTTTGAATTATTAATTGACGACTCAGTTAATAAGTGGAAGAAGGGACAGACAATGAGGCTAGTGTTTAGTGACGAATTTATTCCTAGTGTATACGATATCAAGATCAAGACCGACTCTCTAAACTTGAAAAATGCTGGAGTTTATGGAAAAATAGTAGGGATATTAAACGACTTAGATTTTACACCATCATCTAACACTCCTATATTTGAGATCATATGTATTGATGCTGAAAATCTAACATTCAAAATAGATAAAATAAGATAAAAATAATGGCTGGAACTAAAAATACAATTTCTGATCTATTAAGTAGACTTGTTGTCGACGTTGACAACATGAATTCTTTTCTATATAGTTTAGAAAAGATGCTAGAATCTCAGTCTGAGAACATTTCGATTACTCAGAAATTAGATGACGGGACAACTAGAACAATTAACGTCCCCTCTTTTGGATACCTAAAAGGAAAAATAGACGATGTAAATACCAAGTTTGACACGTTGATATCAGCCAACGACGATGTGATAGGTATCAAGTCTTCTAATGGGGATGTTAGAAAGTTTCAGCTAAAGAAAGTATCTAAGCTCATACAGGAGCTAGAGGGAATAAAAGACGCAAACGTCGCAATACCGACCTCGTTTGGAGTAAAGAACAACTGGTTTTTTGAGTCCTTTCTAAATCCTTTGCTTTTTATAGGAGTTGATGTATCATCAGTTTTAACAGATGACATCGATCAATTCAACGTGAAGAGGATAATAATAAACTCGACTGATGACGATCAACTAGCTTTCTTTGATGACAACTATAAAGAAAACAACGATATTGACTTAGACAATCTTTTATCAGAGTTAGATAATCAAGGAATAGACTATTTTGAAGACGACAATGTTATATCAATGCCAACTGCTATCAACAGATATAAAGGATCGTTTGATGTAACTAAGATATTTGAAGAATCTGTTCCACAAACCCTAACATCAACGGGTGAAACAGTATCCGTAACTAGAAGAAGATATAGATTAAACGCCCTAACTTACACGGATATTCTAGACGAAAATGATAACACTAGAATACTGTCTGCTGGGGACGTTCTTATAACTGACAATGATTCTGAATACAGAGTAAGCTCAGTTGATAAGACAAACAGTGAGGTAGTCTTAGAGAGAATATTCGGAATTGAGCCGATAACCATCGGAGCAAACATCCTAAGGATTAAGCCAGTGCCTTATAGACTCCCAGAATTACAAGTCAATGTTGGATACAACGAGAGACAGATAGTCTTCTTTAGACCAGTTAGCACTTCAAATAATCTAACAATTGATGATTACTCTAAAGGGTTCGGAGTATTTACAAACGAGTTGACTACTACCCTAGAGGATAATAGTACCTCAACTCTTGAAGATTATTATAATAATTTCGTTGCAGACTTTGGACTCATACTCCTAAACTCTGCAAAGGAAAAGAAATTACCAGCAATAGTTGCTGAAACTCCAGATGCCCCTACTTTAACTGCAACCGATTTTGAAGTAGTTCAAATAGATCAGCATATCAAAGAAGATGAGGACGCGGCAGCTATTAGCAATCAAATCGCAGAAAAAGAGAATATTAAAACCCAGATCAAGGAGAACTTAAAGGAAATAGACTCTTTAAAATCTCAGCTAAATGATTCTCAAAAGACTCAATCTGAAAAACAAAGAATTGAAAAGAAGATAGATTCGTCAATTAAGAAGAAATCAACTCTTCAAACTCAGCTTGGCGCAACAGTTAGACAGATAACCACTGCTATTTCAACTACCCCTGCTTTTGTTAGAACTCCTAAATATAGAGTTAGAGGATTCTGGCCAATTCCAGGATCTAAATCAAGTAGATATGGAAATCAAGAAGTAGTTCAGTTTAAAATTAGATATAGATATCTAAGCAAGAAAGGAACTGCCCCTAATGCAAAACAGAGTGCTATAAACGAAAATGGAAGCACTAAGTTTGCCACATTCTCTCCATGGACTGAAGTTTTAACTAAGCCTAGAACTAGAGAATTAAATGAGGAAACCGGACTTTACTCATGGGTAGTAGAGGATGTATCAAATGCTGATTTAATAAATATCAACCAGCTTGATATACCTATCAGAAAGGGAGAAACTCTTGAGTTTCAAGTAAAATCTCTATCTGAGGCAGGATGGCCAGATAACCCAGCTGAGTCTGATTGGTCAGATTCAATTCAAGTTGCTTTTCCAGCTGATGTTGAATCGGCTGAAGAGGCAACTATAGTAAGCCAAAAAACTTTTGCTGAACAAGCCAGACTAGATTTTGAAGATGAGCTAACGGCAAGAGGATTAGACCTTCACTTAGGTACTCAGTTTACAACTGGTGAAAGATTTTTCTCGCACAGAACCAAGGACATCGCAAGCGGATTCTTTACAACCGAAGGAAACATTATAGATCTATTTGAGCAGCTACAGTCTTTCAAAACTCAAATCGAGAGTTTGCAACAGTCAATATCTGAAGATAAAGGAGTTATTAAAGTTTCTATTATTGATCCTCTAGGTAACACATCCGAGGTAAAAAGAGGAGACACTCTAAAGCTATTCTCAGGTTATTATAGAGATGAGATTAAAGATACCACGGGTGGATCTGTCGTATACAACGAAGGTAGAATTATAACAAAACAATATGTTTTATCAATTGAGAATACATCTGCTTCTGCTCTTGAGCTTGTTTCTTTCCTAAGAGGAGGAATTGATCAGGTCGCTACTGCATCTAGTCCAACTGGATTTCCAGACTCAGACTACCATGTTAATCGAAGATATGATCTTATTCCAATGTCAATAAGTACTGGAACTGAGGGGGATATCGACGCATATACAAGCGTACCAAGTAGACAATCTTCTCAAGTTCAAAGCCAATTTGTATACGCGAGATATAAGAACTACGGTCTGTCTCAGGATTTAAATTCTGCGTATCCTATCGGAGGATCTTACTCCACAACTGCAGCAAGTTTAACATATGACGGTCAGGGACAAACTATTGGTAGCGAGTCCACTCCTAATTATTGGGGACACATGCTACCTTTTAAACCTGAAAACTCTAGTCCGCTTTACACTAACGGCGGGATAAATTCATCAGTATGGAATGGAACTACCCCGGCGACTGGAATTCCAAACGGAGGCGGAATTATTAGTGAATTCTGTATTCATAAAGATCACCCTGATATTCAAAATCTTGGAGCCGGATATGACGTTAGCGTCGGATCTAATCTGCTTGACTTAGTTCTTCCTAAGTTTAAAGAAGTAGCAGCTCCACCTGCGATTGACAGTGATGCCACACAAGTATCTCTTCCATTTGCCCATGCACTGTTTATGGAAACATCAGTCAATGAAAAAACTGGCAAGTTTGGAAACTCACACTATCAACAAGCAGAATATGATAGACCTGTTAATGTTACCAATAATTCTCTTAGAGGGACTAATAACTATCCTATAAAATTAGGATTTGACCCAAATGATGAGTACCTAATTGGTAAGTATACTTGTGGAGCATACTTATACCTGTTCCCTAATTCTTATCAATCGATATCAGTGGATGGAAATCATCCATCTCTATCAGTGAAGTCAGTCCAGCTTGGATCTGAGAACGCAATAAACGTGCCCATTTTATTCCAGTATAGAGCATCAGATATTCTTGGAAACATTGGAGGTTGGAGATCTACTGGATCTTTGAACAATATAAAATACTCAAAGAAAATCGGGATAGATGTTATAGTTAAGGACGAAGCACCATTCTCGTTTGACGTTGAAATAAGTGCACAGTATAAGAAGGAAACGACTCTAGATTCTCCAGTAGTTTCTTCAGTCGGTACCGTTAGAACAAGCTTTTAATAAATGGCAAGAGAACTAGAATATTCTAAAATATTAGAAGATGAATCGAGCTTTCAATTAGTTAGAACAAATCCAAAATTAACAGGTAACGTTAAATTTACGGTAGATTCTAATGATCAAATGTGGCTTAACTCTATTGATGTAAACGAGGAGTTATCTAAGGATCAATACAAGAGGGTTTCAATAGATCCCGAGCTTTCGCTTGCTTCTAATATGTATAGATTTTTTGCAGATGGAACAACTCCCAGCGAAATAGTATTCGATCTAAATGAATCCTTTGAGCCGATTAGAACTTCTAAAGACTTTAAAGATCAGTTTGATTTTTCTGACTATTTTAGTGGAGCCAAATATTTGCCTAGTAGAAGATACACAGAAAAACTTTCCTATTTTGCACCCTTATATCTAAAACAAGATATACCGGACTACTTTGTGATATTCAAAGTTGATGATCCGCTAAACAAGCCCATAGATCAAATAACACTAGACTATCCCTATGATAGGGTTCAATATATCAAGGACACGTTTAATAAATCGTCCTTAATTAAGACATTTAAAATTGGACCTGGAACTAAAGTAGGCGACTATATTAGGAAATATGTAGAAGACGAAAGATATCCGACATCTTCCCTTGAAGTATCATTCGATCAAGACAGCTTGACAAACTGGAATGGAATTCTATATGATTCTGGAGTTCTTGGAAAGAGGGGAGAAAATCTGTCTGAACTATATTCTCAGTCAAATCCTCTTAAATATTTCGAAGAATTCATAACTCTAGGATACGAAAGAAACGGAGTAATATTTCCTAATATATTAAATTTTGAATTTATATTTGATGATGATACTTCTGATGTGTATGAGTTTAACAGGTACATAGGTTTTTATGTTAACACTATTGAATTGAGCCGAGCTAACATCGATCTCGATCGAGCCTATTATCAAAGGCTAAACTGGGAAAATACCCCTAGATTTAGAAGATATATCAGGGAATACGAAAAAGTATCTGTTATTCAAGAAAACGAGAACGGAGTAATAGTTCCAGTAAAGGATCTAGAAGTTAAGCTATCAGATTTTGAAACTGCATTCTCAGGTTCTTCTGATTTATACTTTAATTATTTAAAGGACAGAAACCAAGACTTATATTCAATTAAAATATCTAACCCATATGAGATAGGGTATGATAGCCTTGGATCTGAAGAGTCTTCCGCAATCATTCGAGTGTCAAATAATACAGTGGATCTTGGAAAGTTTTTTGGACCAGATACTCTATTCTTACAGGACGCTGGAGACTCAGAATTAGATAGAGGTTATTCCACTCAATATATAAAAGTTTCATCTATAAATCACTTGGATGAAATTAAGATATATCACCCCAGGGGAACCAGATCTGATTCTAACGGAAAATATGACCTCTTGACTGCCGCTATTGGATACGCTGAAGTTCCAGATGCAGGAGATTTCTATTCATATATAGATAGAGACCAGATAATCGGTCACGACGTATACTATTTTAATCCAACTGGACTTTTATCTGAGGTTACATCAGCTATTACTGGCTGCATAAACAAGATGAACAATTCCGGGCTTATCGCGTATTCTCATGAGGAATATGTTCTTATCAAAGCCAGAGTAGCGGGACCACATGACCATCTGTATAAAATTGAATTTAAGTCTCTTACTTCTAATTACAGTGGAGTTGAAATCGATCGCAAGACTGGAACAGATTTAAATGGGACCCTATTGTCTTTTAGTGGAGGATCTAAAATTGGAAGAGGAAGATTGTCTTTAAGTTCAGATCACCTAGAAAAACTGAAGACAAACCAGCAAAATCTACTAGTACAAACTTCTAGCGGGTGGGCTAATATTGAAAGCATATCTAGATATCAGGATTCAATAACTGAGAGTAATATGCTAGATCCAAACAAGGCAGGTGTCGCAATCTCTGAGTATTTCTCGAAGGTTGTGATATCCCTAGACTTGGAAGATTCCCCTGGAATCAATTATAAAAACGCAGTAATATATAATAAGACTAGACCTGAATTTGGCCTACTATCATTCTTTCCTATTAAGGACTTTGATTTTGACTTCTATTCAAGCGAGTACGCCAACTTTCCAATTCTAGATCTATATAAAGACTATTTTATACCTGAGGGTGTAGAATTACTAAACCATGACTATGAATATCAAGTAGTTGGAAGAGGAACGGTTCTAATTGACGGAACTGAATACTCAACAGGAGACATTATAACTCTTTCTCCGTCGTCCTCAAACTATTCGTACTCAATTATTGCTGGAAACCCATTTGTAACCTTTAATGGAGATATTAGTGGAATAGGATCTCGATTAGACGTTCCGATAAACGACGAGAATAAAGAGCTTAAGGATTTCTCAGGATTTTTCTTACTAAAAGATCCATCAAGTGTTACTCCAGAAGCAATAGGAAATGTTTTCGAACTTAGGGATAAACACTTAAATGGCATAACAGATTCCGAGTATAATTACTTTAAAGAAAATGAGTCTCTTGATTTTGCAATTAAATCGAAGATGATTCCTTATATAACAAAATGGGCAATACCAGATAGCTTAGATGCTAGGAGTAATCCTTATCGTCTCAATACTGAGCTTGCATTTGGTTTTAATAATTTTTCTCCGGATCACGAGGACAGAACACAGAATCCTTCGAATTTTACTCATGAATGGTTCTATGTGGAGTCTAATTTTAATTATGTTGAGGATAGACAGACTGCGTCTCTAAATAATTCATACTTTGACGTTCCATTCGATCTAGATCTTGCTCTAACTGATGACGGATACTTTATCGATTATTTCACCTATACACCAAGCTTTAATGGTGAAGAAATAGCTAAGACTCAAACTAGATATTCTCCAATATTGAAGAACAATCAAGGAGTTTACGAGGCATTCATTAAGGGATTTAAAATAAACTTTAAAGATTACATAGATCCAGACAATGTAGATGTATCAGGTAGGCCTATATTCAATCCTAATTCGGATCGATTTGAGGACTATAAATTTACGGTTTTACTTAAAACGGTAAAGGGGGATATTAATGACGACACTGTTCCACCAATCAGGTATAGAATGATCGAACAACAAACATTTAAGTTTATCATCCTTCTAATAGAACTTACTATACCTGGAAACGAATCAATCGACGGATATTGGAAAAATCTAAGCCTCGGAGTATCCCCATCAGAAGATTCAGTGGATACTTTAAACTTCCTAGATCAAAATCCAAACCTGATATCATCAGACCGTATGTTTGACTCGATCAATGGAGACTATCGAATAGAGTTTAAGAATATAGGCGGGCTTGAAGCCTCGAATATGACCTATTCGGTCTTATATTCACTGAAGAGTGCTAAATTTAATAATTTATTGGACAACTATGCTAATATTAAGTTGTCTAGTAAACTTAACTTAAGTACATCTGGAGCATTCCAGTCTGGTAGCAATACGGTTGAAATACTTGAGAATCCCAACTATTCAACATATCCTTTAAATTTAAAGGATGAAATTAAAATATCTGATTCTGATAATTTCATCATAGCCTATAATAAAATACTAGACTCTAATGAATTTGTTGATCATGCTCCAGGATTAATTCCCCTAAACGATAGCCCTTTGATTTCTGCAAATACCAAAGAGGCTGTTCTTTCTGATAATACAGATATCTATCTGATAAATGTACTTAATTCTCCCACTCTTTCTATACCTACTGGCTTAAGTGCTAATTACTTTAGAGACAATTATGTTTTCAAAATAATGGCAGGTGGAGAAGGATACATGGAGTCACTATTTAGAAAATTGTCATTTGCTGAATTTAAAAATAGAACAAATACGTTAGATTCGTTTATCGAGTACGAATCATATGAAATCTCAAATGGCTCTCTAGTGGCTAGTGGAGATCTTAATTGGTATTCTGAAATACCTCAAGTATCTTCTATTTCTAAAAAAGAAGCAATTTTACCTGGAGA
>Ga0181591_10002589_pt1 | contig 15559 bp, 13 predicted proteins | sample 071ome_33_FD_133757 | JGI IMG/M metagenome (GOLD analysis project Ga0181591, IMG submission 133757) | Coastal salt marsh microbial communities from the Groves Creek Marsh, Skidaway Island, Georgia - 071412AT metaG (megahit assembly) | ecosystem: Environmental > Aquatic > Marine > Intertidal...
AGGGATAAGATTAGAAATGTGGTCGTCAGCTTTAGATGCATTTAAAGATGCCCCTTGGTATGGATATGGTTACAGATTGGCAAATTCAAAAGTATCAGAATATGCCTCAGACCATGCTGAAACTATTGCAGCTTTTACACATCTTCATAACGAATATATCACCGCTCTTTTATCTGCAGGTATTACTGGTCTTGCTTCATTACTTTTCTTATTATTTATTCCAATGGTTTACTTTTATAAGTCAAGACATATAGAAGAAAATTACTATTTTTCAATTATGGGTATTATATTGACATTAGGGTATTCTGTTTCAGGCTTAACCCATATGTCTTTTGGAGAAGAGCATTTGAATGCCTTTTTTGTTTTCTATATTATTCTTTTAATACAATGTTTAAAGAAAGATAAGACTGTTAAAAAGTTAGGATAAATCAAAAGAGTCTTTTGCCGCTATGTCGATATCTCTTCTTACAGTATAAAAACTCAAGTATATTTTTCTAATACCTAATTTAAACTGGGAATACACCCTTCTATAAAAATAACTAAAAGATTTTCTTGGTTTATTAGTAAAGCTTACGGTTGATTGAGAAAGTTGAAATAGTCTATCATCAGTACTAATTTTATATATGCTAGTCATATCAAGTTGAATAATTAATGCAGGTTCAACTTGATATTTATAAAGAGAATTGCATCTTGAGATTTGTGCGTCTGCAAGAGCAAATCCATGCCTATTTTCAAAATTCAGGAGTTTTCTGGCTCCATTTGGATAGAGAATGTATCCTGCAGCACCTGTCGAGTCATGATAGAGTTTTAAGAACGAAAACACCCCGTTAAAATAAGTCTTTTTTTTAGAGACAATTTTTTTTCTATTTCTATTTTCTAGGTTGATATAGTCTGCATTTTTCAAAGAAATAATATCCTGAATTAATTTTGGTAGTTCATTGGAGATTAAAGCATCATCTTCAAGAATCAATGAAGGATTATTGGAGGAGGAAGTTATTTTCCAAGCATTTCTATGTGACTTATAACATGCTATTTCACTTAAATGAAGTGGTCTTTCCCAGTTTGTATAGTCATTGTCTTGATTGGATATATCATCTTTTGTGATTGCATTTATAAATTTAAAGTCCAACCCCAATTTTGAAAATTGTTTCTCTTGAAATTCTCTTCTAGGTGAATTTCTCAAACTTATGATATATATATTGAGTCCTACCATTTAGTCTGGTTCATTTCATTTTTATGTGTCTTAATTATATCTTGTATACTGGATAACGGTCTAAATACGTTGCTATAATTGTCCGACAATAATTGAGTTTGATTATATGGAAAAAAATATTTGTGTTATTGGTTTGGGCTATGTCGGTTTATCAAATGCAATACTTCTATCCCAAAAAAATAAAGTGTATGCATATGATAATAATCCTGAAAAAATTAAGTTGCTTAAGTTAAAACAAACTCCTTTTAGTGATAAGTATATTTCAGAATTTCTATCTAGAAAAAAATTAAATCTAATACCAACTGATGATTTTGAAAAGGCAGTTAAAGACTCAAGCATAGTAATAATAGCAACTCCAACTGATTTTGATGACAAAAATAATAATTTCAATACTTCTTCCATAGAATTTGTTATAGAGAGGATTATCTCACTCAAGAGCTCTCCACTAATAGTTATTAAATCTACTGTCCCTATTGGATACTCAAAAAGTTTAATTGAAAAATATAACTATCCTAGAATTTTGTTTTCTCCAGAATTTCTCAGAGAAGGAAATGCCTTGTATGATTGTCTTTATCCTTCAAGAATAATAATTGGGGGGGAAGATATACTTTTAAATTATTTATTGAATCTATTTGTTGAGTGTTCCGATAAAGATAAGATTGAAACGCTTATAACTTCAACCGCTGAGGCAGAATCAATAAAACTTTTCAGTAACGCATACCTGGCTCTAAGAGTCTCTTTCATAAATGAGCTGGATACGTTTTGTGAAATTAAGGAGCTAAATCCAAAAAAAATAATTAAAGGCTTGGGTTATGACCCTAGAATAGGTAATTTTTATAATAATCCCTCATTTGGGTATGGAGGTTATTGTTTGCCAAAAGACTCTAAACAACTTTTGTCTAATTATATTAACATTCCAAATAAGATCATAAAATCCATCGTTGATTCGAACCAAAATAGAAAAGAATATATTGCCAATAATATCCAAAATTTGAGTCCAAGTTTATTAGGAATATATAGAATAGTTATGAAGTCTGGATCAGACAATTATCGTTCATCCTCTATTATTGACATTATGAAAATACTTGTCAAAAAAGGTATAAAAATAATAATTTATGAACCAAGTATTAAGGAGGGTGTTTTTATGAATTGTGAAGTTATAAATAACTTGAAGGAGTTTAAGGATAGAAGTAATCTAATATTAGCTAATAGAATTAATTCCGAAATTTATGATAGTCTTGATAAGGTCTATACTAGAGATCTCTTTGAATCAGATTAATAGAGTGTTTCAAGTTAATTCTTTTTGAATATTAAATTCCATCAAACACTGGCAATACATCTTTGGAATATTTATTATTTTTCGATTAAAAATCAAAGTGCTTTAATTTAGTATCCATGAGTATTCATAATCTTTGATTAAAAGGTTTAAAAATTTGGTTAAGTATTCAAGGTAATTAAGCCTTCTTCGATTATTATATTGAAAGTTTTATGGATGAAAAGAAATAGAAAATGAAAGAAATAATTTTAATTGGAGGGGGAGGTCATTGTCGCTCAGTTATTGATGTTATAGAACTAGAGGGCAAGTTTAAAGTCTTTGGAGTAATAGATAAAGCTGAACTCTTCGGTGAAAAGGTATCGGGTTATGAAATTATTGGGTCAGATAAAGATTTATATGACATTCGCCAAAAAATTGATTATGCCTTTATTTCAATTGGGCAAATAAGAACAAGTACCCCTAGAAGAAATATGTTTGAAGTTCTAAAAAAACTAGATTTTAAGATACCTAAAATAGTGTCACCCAGGTCTTATATTTCAAAATCTGCTCAAGTATCTGAAGGGACAATTATTATGCATGACTGTCTAGTCAATGCAAATGCAAAGGTTGGCAAGAATTGCATAGTTAATACCAAAGCTCTGATTGAGCATGATTCTTCAATAGGAGAAAATACACACTTATCTACCTGTTCAGTTATTAATGGAAATACAATTATTGGAAAGAATTGTTTTATTGGTTCAAACTCGGTTGTGAAAGAGTCTTCAAATATTCCTAACAATAGTTTTATTAAAGCTGGAAGTTTATTTAAATGAAGTCATATATTATTGCAGAAGCTGGAGTAAACCATAATGGATCACTCGATTTGGCAAAAAAAATGGTTACTAGTGCTAAAGATGCAGGTGCAGATGCAATTAAATTTCAGGCTTTTAATGCCAAGAAATTAGTAGTTAAAACTGCCCCTATGGCTCAATATCAAAAAGATAATACCAAATCTGAAATATCGCAATTTGATATGATAAAAGGTCTAGAGTTATCTAAAGAAGAGCAAGAAATACTAATAAATTTATGCAAAAAAATTGGCATTGATTATTTATGCTCTCCTTTTGATATAGAAAATATTGATTTTTTAAGATCTCAAAATATTAAAACTTTTAAAGTTCCGAGCGGTGAAATTAATAATTTGCCTTTTTTGAGACATCTGGGCAAAGGTAATCATAAGATCTTTTTGTCAACTGGCATGTCGCATATTGATGAAATAAAAGATGCATTATTCATCCTTACTGAAGCAGGTACTGACATAAAGAATATTACAGTTATGCACGCCAACACAATGTACCCAACTCCATTGATAGATGTCAATCTAAGGGCTATGGATACTATTAAGAAGATTTTTAAAACTCAAGTGGGATACAGTGATCATACGCTTGGAACGGATGTGCCAATTATTGCTGCAACATTGGGAGCAACTGTCATTGAAAAGCACTTTACCTTAGATAAAACTATGGATGGGCCTGATCACAAAGCATCTTTGTCACTCAAAGAGTTAAGCGAAATGATAAAAAGCATTAGAAATGTAGAAATAACTCTTGGAAATAAAGAAAAAAAACCAACAAATAGTGAAATAAGCAATTTGAAGGTTGTAAGAAAGTCAATAGTCGCTGTAAGTGATATAAAAAAAGGTGAGAAATTTACAGAAAAAAATATTGGTACAAAAAGACCAGGAACTGGCAAAAGCCCTATGCTTTGGGATGAAATAATTGGATCGTTTGCTGATAAAGACTATTATCCAGATGATTTTATATGAATAATAGAAGAATTTCAGTCATTACAGGGTCAAGAGCGGAATACGGTCTTCTACAACCATTAATAAGGCTTATCTCTAATGCAGAAGATACAGAACTTAATTTAATTGTCACAGGTTCTCATTTTTCTGAAAATCTTGGGAGTACTATTAACTTTATAAGGGAAGACGGATATCTAGACTTTGATGAGGTAGATATTCCTGATGTGTATCAGGATGAAGTAAATGTAGGAATTTCTGTTTCTGAAGGCATTTCAAAGTTTACGCTTTTATTTAAGAAAAATAATCCTGATTTGATTTTAATTTTAGGCGACAGGTTTGAGATTTTATCTGTTGCTTTGGCGGCCTGCTTTTTAAAAATACCTGTTGCACATATTCATGGCGGTGAATTAACACTTGGATCCTTTGATGACTATATTCGTCACTCAATAACTAAGCTCAGTCAATTACATTTTGCATCTACTGAAGTTTACAAAAAAAGAATTATTCAACTTGGCGAATCCCCAGAGAGAGTTTTTAATTATGGTAGTTTGGGGGCGGAAAATATTTTATCAAAAAAACTATTAACAAGAGAAGCACTCGAAAACTTTTTAGGTGTTAAGTTTAAATTAAAAAATATTCTAGTTGCTATTCATCCAGAAACTCTTGATTTGAAACCAGAGTTTTTTATGCCTAAATTCTATGATGCAATATCTTTACATAAAGATATTCAATTTTTCTTTACATTTTCAAATTGTGACCCAGGCGGCTCCTATATTAATAATAGTATTGTTGATTTCTGCTCAAAGAATGAAAATTGCATTTTCTTTAAAAACTTGGGAACTTTAAATTTCCATAGTTTAATGTCTCAAGTTGACGCAATAATTGGCAATAGTTCATCTTCTATTATTGAAGCCCCAACCTTGCAGATCGGCTCATTGAATATTGGAACAAGGCAGAAAGGAAGATTAAAGGCCGACAGTGTCATAGATTGTGATTGGAGTAAAAAATCAATTCTTGAGGCAATAACCAAACTTTATTCGAATGATTTTCAAATATTGCTGAGAAATATAGACAACCCATATCAGAAACCCAATACATCAAAGAATATATTTGATGTAATTAAGAACTTCAATCTGGAAAATATTAATCAGAAAATATTTTATGATCTAGATTAGATACTTATATTTGAGAAAAAAACTAATCAGTAATTTAGTTCAACATTCCTAGAAATTAAGAATTTTGAAATTTTATTTGAGGCCTTTAATAGCTTTCTATTATAAAGAGTGAATTGCTGAGTTAAGAAATTATTTTAAGCTCTATAAAAAGGTTGAAAGTCAAAACCCAAGTTATCAAATTTTATAGTTCTACATTTACGATATTGGCTAATTTATTTCCAATACTAACAATAATAAATTAAAAATCGAAACAAATTTTTATTGAAACGTATTTACTTTGTAGATTTGTTTTTGGAAGTTAAAATATTAACATCTTTCTTCATTTTTATAATTTCAAATGAGCATACCTAGGATTATTGCAAAATTAGATGTAAAGCCTCCATATGTTGTAAAGCCTATTCATTTTGAAGGTTTGAGAAAAATAGGATCGCCCCTAGATCTTGCAGAGAAATATTACAATCAAGGCGCTGATGAGATTATGTACTTAGATATAGTCGCATCTTTATACCAGAGAGGAATAATATATGAAGATATAAATAATACTGCTTCTAAGGTGTTTATCCCTTTCGCAGTCGGTGGAGGCGTTAAGTCTATAGATGATTTTAGCAAGCTATTTCACTCTGGCGCAGATAAGGTGGCTGTTAATACTTTTGCGCTTCAAGAGAGTCCAAAAATCATTGATGATGCAGCTTCTAGATTTGGAAGTCAAGCTGTTGTTGTAAATATTGAAGCCAAGAAATGGGAGAGTAATTGGGAATGTTACTCTGATTGTGGAAGAATAAGATCATCTAAAGATGTGATAGATTGGTCAAAAGAGGTAGAAGACAGGGGCGCAGGTGAAATTTTTATTCAATCTGTTGATAGAGATGGAAGAAATATTGGCTTTGATGTCGAATTAGTTGCCCAGGTTGTTCAAGCAGTTAATATTCCAGTTATTGCATCAAGTGGAGCTGGAAGTCTTGAAGATATAATGACATTGAACAAACATTGCTCTCCTAGCGGTATAGCTATTGCGAGTTTATTGCATTACAATAAATATACAATCTCAGAAATCAAGAAATATTTGCAAGAATCTCATGAATAAAACTAAGGTGGGTATAGTCGATTATGGCTTAGCTGGAAATATTCATAGCGTTATAAATGTTATTAAAAGTGCTGATGGAGTTCCAGAGATTGTTACTAGAAATAAAGACTTTTCAAAATATAAAAAAATCATAATACCTGGTGTCGGAACTTTTAAAGATGGAATCGGCGAGCTTCAAAAAAATAAATTTGTTGAGGAGATAAAGAATTATCCTGGACACATTCTTGGAATTTGTTTGGGAATGCAACTTCTTGCTAAGAAGGGATTTGAATATGGAGAAAATGAAGGACTAAGTTTGATTGATGCAGAAGTCAAACTTATAAAATGTGAAGATAGAGTCCCTCATATGGGCTTTAGTAAAATTAAAATACTAAAAGATTGCAAGTTACTGGAAGGCATAGAGGATGAAGAGTTTTATTTTATGCACTCATATGAATTTGTTAACTATACAGATGTTATTGCTTTGAGCAATTATGGAAATCATAGTTTTGTCTCAGTTGTTGAGAAAGATAATGTCTTCGGGGTTCAATTTCATCCTGAAAAAAGTAGAAAGGCTGGTATCAAATTAATTAAAAATTTTATAAATTTATAAATAAATTATGAAAACTGGAAAATACGGATTACCACTTAATGTTCAATTTTGTAAAAAGTGCACAATGAATAATCAAAGGCCGACTTCTACAATTGAGTTCAAACAAAAATCAAATGAAAAAAAGAAAACCCTTGCATTTGATGAAAATGGAGTCTGTGATGCATGTAATTACGCTGAAAAAAAGAAAAATATTAATTGGGAAGATCGAAAAAAACAGTTGGCCAATCTTTGCAATGAATTTAGAAGAAAAGATGGCAGATATGATGTAATTATTCCAGGTAGTGGAGGAAAAGACAGTGTCATGGCGGCACATGTACTAAAGTATGAATTTGATATGAATCCAATTCTAATTACCTGGCCTCCAGCACTTTATACAGATATTGGTTTTAAGAATTTTCATAATTGGCTAGATTCTGGATTTGCAAACTATACATATAATCAAAATAGACAGCTTCATAGATTTTTAACTAAGAATGCTTTTTTGAATCTAGGACACCCATTTCAACCATTCATAATTGGCCAGAAAAATCTAGCTCCAAGGCTTTCAGTGCTTCTAGATATTCCTTTAGTTATTTTCGGAGAAAACGAGGCAGAATATGGCAATGCAATTCAAGACAACGAAAAACCACAGCGTGATCCGAAATACTATTCATTAGAATCAAATATTCAAGACTTAGTCTTGGGAGGTATTCCTGCTAAAGAGCTCATTAAGGACTTTGGTTTTAAACTATCTGATTTGGAGGCCTACTTTCCTGTTGATTATGATAAGGTTCTTAAAACTGGAACTGAGGTACACTATTTGGGTTACTATTTGAGATGGCACCCTCAGGAGGTTTATTATTATTCAGTTGAAAAAACAGGCTTCATGCCTAATCATTACCGAACTGAAGGTAGTTATAGTAAGTATAGTTCTATTGATGATAAGATTGATTGGCTCCACTATCACACAACATCAATTAAATTTGGCTTAGGTAGAGCCTCATATGATTCAGCACAAGAGATTAGGAACGGCGATATTACCAGAGAAGAGGGTATTGCACTGGTTAAAAGATTTGATGGTGAATTTCCCGAGCTATATATAGATGATTGTTGCAAATATATGGGTATTTCACATCAAGAATACCATGATGCAATAGAAAAGTTTAGATCTCCACATTTATGGGAAAAGAAGTATGGTTTATGGCAACTTAAAAAACCAATATGGAATCAATAAATGAGAGATCATTTTGAAAATAAATATATTGATCTTATAAATGATGATATTTATGAAAACTACTTTACTCCAGTTTTAGATGATGTTTTTGCTTACTATAAACCAAAATATGTATGTGATATAGGTTGTGGAAATGGCGTCTTTACATCATCAATTAAGCATAAATTTGACTGCAAACTTTTTGGAGTTGATGGAAATAAATATGCTTTAAAACAAGCTAGTAAATTAGATTTTGATAATTTATCTTTGGTAAAGGATTTCTCCATAGACTCTCTACCATTCAATGATGGTACTTTTGACTTGGTTATTTGCAAAGATGTTTTGGAACATCTTGTAGATCCTGTTCATCTTGTGAATGAAATTCATAGAATAACTTCTAATAATGGAATATTTTTATTTCATGTACCTAATCATTTTCCTATATGGGGAAGAGTAAAGTTTTTATTCACAAATAATATTGACACCTTCAACTATTTTCCTGAGTCTGAACGATATAATTTCCCGCATATTAGGTTTTTTAATATGAACAGTGTAAAAAAACTTCTTGGTAATTCAGGCTTTATCATGAAGAAAAATCTATCTCATCATTTTGCCAAACCAAGAATTATTCATAGATTTATACCTTCTGTAGTAAAAAAATTATTGGCAAAGTTCTCAACAGATAATTTCTCAGAGGGAATTACTCTCATTTTTGAAAAAAGACTTTGAAATTAATTTTATTTATTGAAAATAACCAGTATGGAGGTTTAAATACTTTTTGCAGCAATCTTGTGAACTCATGGCCGAATAGTGATGATAAATTTCTAATTATTTGCAACAATGGTCACCCAGGAAAGATAAATTTAAAAGATTCAATACAGCGTAAAGAAACAGAATTTCTTTTTCACAATGTCCCTATAAGTTGGCAACTTTCTAGAAAATATCTTGGATTCATGCCGCATAAATTTAGCAGGATATTCCAACCTTTTTTTAGAATTTTTCTATATAAATTTCAACTAAGGATGATCTCAAATTTATTTAAAAAAAATAACGCAGATGATTTGATAGTTGTTAATGGAGGGTATCCTGGTGGCGAAACATGCAGAATAGCAAATATCGCTTGGTTTTCACTATATAACAAAAAAAGTATTCACAACTTTCATAATTACGCTGTCAAACCTAGATATGGATTTGGTTGGTTTGAAAACAAGATTGATAGGTTAACACTAAAATCAACGAAGAATTTCATTACTGTTTCGAATTCATGTCTAGATTCATTATCAAATAGAGAAGTCTTAAAAAATATAAAAAACAAAAGGGTTATCTACAATGGTATTGTTCCTGATTACTCATCATCTGGTGAAAAAATTAGGAAAAATCTCGGGATAGTTAATGCACCTTTGTGTTCAATGTTGGCAAACTATGAGCCTAGAAAAGGTCACAAATTTGTTCTAAAGGCTTTTGATATCGTATTGGATAAATTTCCTAATGCCCACCTTGTTTTTGCTGGCGGTGGTTCAGATAAAGAAATTGACCAAATACGAAAATATAAAGAAGAAATTAATAAAAGTGAAAATATCCATATACTTAATTTTCTTCCAGGTCATGATTTAATTAAGGGTTCAAATGTTATTCTAATTGGATCACAAGAATTTGAATCGTTTGGTTTAACTGCTATTGAGGCTATGTTCTTTAAAAAACCGATTGTTTCTACAAATGTTGGCGGATTGAAAGAAGTTATTGGACTAGATGGGGTCGCTGGCCTTATTGCAGATAAGGAAAATTACACAGAGTTTGCTGAAAATATTATTAAGTTATTAGAAGATAATTCTTTCTCTTCGGAAATGTCGTCATGTGGGTTTCAAAGAGCAAATAAATTATTTACTGCTCAAAGAATGAGTAGGGATTATTACAAAATTCTTAGAGACTGATTAGGTGTTAAGTTCAAAAAAAGAATTACAGGAAATAAAAATAATAGCTAGAAAGTATTTCTATAAATTTTTATTACTTGAACTAATATTTGAGATCATTTCCTATCTTTTAAGGCTTTTGCTCAGCAATAGAAGCTTTTATCACATGTATTTTTATCCCCAAAATATTAAAGCAATTACAAAGAAGATACCCGTTTACAAACAAGCAGAATTAAGGATAGTTGAGACTGAGAAACTTAAACCGGGCTCGATATTCCTTATTAGGAATTATTTTAATTATGAAGACAAGCCAAACTGGCAAATAAACCTTGTTGATCATGAAGAGTTTTTATATATCCACCGATGGCATTGGTTGTTAGTAAATTGTTCTGAAAATTCTGCTGATGTTAAGTTGGAGAAAAATTTAGGATATAGCCTAGTAAGATCGTGGACTAAAGAGTTTAAATACTCTCCAAAATTTTTCCCAAACGACGCTTATTCGGCTAGTGAAAGGGTGTCAAATATTATTTTATTTGCCAGGAATTGCTCTGGTAATTGGACTGACATTCCATTAGACATAAAACAGAATATTTATTTAATGGCTTGCTATATAGCAAGAAATATCGAATACTATCCCAGGTCTCTTTCTGGAAATCATGTGTTAAATAACGGCAGAGCTCTATTACTATCGGGACTAATCTTGGAAGATAAGAACCTAATTTCGATTGGGGAATTAGTAATTAAAGAGAGGCTTATGAATATTTTTGACAAATCTGGGTTTCTCCAAGAAGGTTCTTCACATTATCAGCTATTAGTTACTAAGTGGCTCCTCGAAATAAGAATGGCTTTGATTGAATTTCATAAGACAAACTTCTTAGACGAAATCCAATACCTCATCTCAAAATCCATAAATTGCTGCAAATACTTTTTGTTAGGAAACAAAGAAAATTTAAAGATACCATTTTTTGGTGATATCTCACCAGATTGCAAACCATCATGGTTGTTTGATATTTTGAAATCCCCTTTGAATATAAAGAAACCTAAAAAAGCTTCAAATAATGGCTGGGCTAGACTATATTCGAATTTCAATTTACCCACTAAATATGAGTTTCATGATTTAAGATCTTATGAATTTTTGAACAATGATGATTGGACAAAAATAGAATTCCATAATTGGACTCTTTTTATCCATCATGAAAATTCAAATATGAAATCTATTGCGTCACATGCCCATTATGATTTTGGCGCATTTGTCCTATATTACAAAAATAATGAAATATTTCTTGATCCAGGGAGATATTCATATGCATCTGAAATGTTTCATGATTATGGGCTTTCAAGTTCATCTCATAACACTTTGACAGTAAATTCTTTTGCTCCATCTTTATCAAGAGGCGATCGTATTTTGCCTTTATCTTATAAAAGAAATAATATTAAAGTTAGAAGAATTTCCAGTGACAAGGGAGTCATTGTAGAAATTTTACATGAAGGATTCCAGAGATTACGGAGTGGAATTGGTATCCATAAAAGAATTTTTGAATTAAATAAGGAAGAATTTTTGTTAAAGGATTTATTGGAAGGAAATAATAATGTAAACCTTGAACAGAACTTTTTTTTATCTAAAGGCTTGGGCAGGCAAGGGAAGATTAACTTTAAAGAGTTCTTTTGTAAAATTAAATTTGATACAAATGTTGAAAAAAATTTTCAAAATATGAATTTTATCGAAGCTCATAGGTCTACTTCATATCTTGAGAGTGAGAAGTGTCATAGAATGTTTTTTAAAGCAAAAACCAGTTTGCCATATGAGTCTAATCTAAGCTTAAAAGTTGGAGAGAGATAATGTGTGGAATTTTCGGACAAATTAACTTTAATAATCGAGAGGTTCTAAAGAAAGATTTAATAACAATGTCTGAAAAAATGATCCATAGGGGTCCTGATGATATTGGAATACATTTAGATAAAAATATTGGAATAGGCATGAGAAGACTTTCCATTATTGATCTTGAAGGAGGGCATCAGCCTATTAGTAATGAAACTGATGATATTCTTCTTGTGCTTAATGGAGAGATATATAACTATAAAGAGTTAAGGTTAGAATTAGAAGAGCTTGGACATGTGTTTAAAACCAATACGGATGTTGAGTCGATAATTCATTTATACGAAGAATATGGCCTTGCATGTATTAGTAAAATTAATGGAATGTATTCTTTTGCTCTTTACGACAAAAGAAAAAAAATGATTTGGATTGCCAGAGATAGATTGGGCATAAAACCTCTATATTTTTTTCAGGATAGTGATACTTTTATATTTAGCTCTGATTTATTGGCATTAAATAAAATTGCTCATCAGCAAGTTGATGAGTATTCCATTATGCAGTATGTAGGTTACTCATATGTTCCAGCTCCAAATACAATTTATCAGAATATATTTAAAGTTATGCCTGCGGAGCAGATACTTATTGAGGGAAATAAAGTAACAAAAAGTTTTTACTGGAAGATTAATGAAGCTGTAAATGACTCCTTAAAAGAGGAAAAATCTAGTCAGAAAATAGTTGACATATTAGGTAACTCCTTAAAAATACAAACTAGAAGCGATGTGCCAATAGGCTATCTATTAAGCGGCGGAGTTGATAGTTCAATTGTTGCTGCATTCTCTAGAAAAATTAGACCAGACATTAATATAAGCTCTTTTACTATAGACTACGATAAAAAAAATAGCGATGATGCAAAATATGCAAGAATCATCTCAAAAAGTATTGGTTCAAAGCATAATGAAATAAAAATAGATTCAAAAAAACAATTTTTCGAATTGCAAGATTTAATAAGAAAAATAGATGAGCCTATTGCTGATGGTGCTGCGATTTCTACCTTTATCCTATCAAAATATGCCAAGAAAAAGGGTGTCAAAGTTTTGCTTTCTGGAGCTGGCGGGGATGAAATATTTGGAGGTTACTCCAGGTATTTTTCAAATACTAGATTCTCTGCTGAGTGGATAACTGAACTTCCATCAGTGATTAAGTTTCCAATTTTACTTCCATTGTATTTTTTTAATAAAAGCATGTTTTGGAGACTATCGAAAACTAGCCATAATTTCATTTATTCAATTTCTGGATTTAGTTATGACTTGATATTAAAAGCATCTAAGAAAAAAGCTTTGTTGAATAAAATGATTGATAAGTTTGAATCTCTAAATGAAACTTTAAGAACAAGAAATGTGCGATCAAAAATGTTTGAGGATATAAGTAATTACTTACCAAATAACATTTTATCAATAACAGATAAGGCAACAATGGCATGCTCAATTGAAGCAAGAGTGCCTTTATTAGATCATAATCTTGTTGATTTTGCGTTCTCAATTCCTGAAGAGATAAATTTTCCAAACTCTTCCCCAAAAAAACTTTTTGGGAATACATTTAAAAAATATATTCCAAAAGAAATAATCTCAAGAAGAAAGGATGGTTTTGGGATGCCTATTCATGAATGGATTGAAAATTGGGCGGAAGATATTGGCAAAGAGTTAACTTTTCATCTTGTTCCTGAAATTGGTAACTTGTTTGATATGAAGATTATCAATAAACACTTGACTAATAATGTGCTAAGAAGAAGGTCGGCTCAAACACTATTTTCTTTATATGTTTTAAATTTTTGGTTGAGGACTCATAAGGAGTGAAAGAAAATCATAGCAGCTCAGTCAGCGTAATTTGCCCTACTTATAATGCTGAAAATTTTATTTCAAAGACAATTGAATCAGTAATAAATCAAACTCGAAGTGTTTCAGAATTAATTGTTATTGATGATGGCTCCTCGGATAAAACAGTTTCCGTAGTTAGAAAGATTTTTAGTAATTGTGATAAAGCAATCAAAACTAAATTAATTTGCAATGATCATAAGGGTCCAGGTCATGCAAGAAATTCTGGAATTAGGATTGCCAAATCTGAATGGATTGCTTTTCTGGATTCTGATGATATTTGGCACAAAAAAAAGATAGAGGAGGTTTTTAATGAGATCTCTATTGGAGGAAATAGCGAGATTAATTTTCTTTGCCACAATGAAGAGAGGATTAATATACAAAAATCTATTTCAATTATTAATTGTAGTGAAAGATATAAAAGTTCATTCGGATTAAAGAAACAACTATTTTGGACAAACTTATTTTCAACATCGGCCGTAGTTTGCAAAAGAGATTTATTGTTGACATATGGTTTATTTGATGAAAACCTTTTATCAATTCAAGATTATGAGCTTTGGTTACGACTTTCTGAACATATAAATGTTAAGTTCCTTAATAGCGTTCTTGGATCATATGTTGAAAGAAGAGGAAACATTACATATGGAAATACCATTAAAAGATTTACTAATGAATTTAAGGTATTAATGAAATACAGACAAGGTATACCAGTGCATAAGGTAATTCTAAGAATTATTAAATTATGCTTGTCACATTCATTACAATTTGCTAAAAAAATTAGGTCCAGATTGTGGTAATTCCTTCAAAACCATATTTAAAAATTTTCAATCTTTTTAATTTTAAAAAGTCTATTTCAATAGATGGCTACACTTTTTTCTCGAATGGTAGAGACGCACTTTTTCATGCTTGTAAAGGCAGCAATATCTCAAAAGGTGATTATCTTATAGTTCCATCGTATATTTGCAAAACTTTCCTTGAGCCAATTATGTCCGAAGGCATAAAAATTGAGTTTATTGATATCGATAATAATTTAAAAATACCCCTTTGCGAATTTGAAAGCGCTATTAAGAAAAATTCAAAGATAAAAGGGGTGATACTCGTGGACTATTTTGGCTATCAAATTGATCAGAGTGATCTTATTAAAGCCTGCAAAGAAAACAACATAATCTCTTTCTTGGACTACTCACACAGTGTATTTGCATGTCTAAGCTACAAAAAAAAGTTAAAACCCGATTTCTTTATAATGAGTGCGAGAAAAACTCTACCTTCTCTAGATGGGGGAATTCTTATTTCATCAAAAAAAGATACACAGAAACAGATTCAACATAATTTTTTTAATCTATATGAAATTAAATTTTATCTTTTTAAAAAGATTGAGCAGATATTGCAAATTCTTAGAGTCAACATTTACAGTAAGAATATTGATAGATTAAGAGCTTTTATAGGAAAAATTGAGATTACTAAGGATAATAATATACAACATTTCAATCCGATAAATCCATCAAATGTACTAATTAACTATATTGCTAATCCTGAGTGTCTTAAAGAATTAATGACAAAACAACGTGAAAACTATATTCTCCTTGAACAAAGCTCAAAAGATTTAAAAAAACCATTTGGACAAATAATTAATAAAGATTCATACCC
>Ga0181591_10002591_pt1 | contig 15555 bp, 7 predicted proteins | sample 071ome_33_FD_133757 | JGI IMG/M metagenome (GOLD analysis project Ga0181591, IMG submission 133757) | Coastal salt marsh microbial communities from the Groves Creek Marsh, Skidaway Island, Georgia - 071412AT metaG (megahit assembly) | ecosystem: Environmental > Aquatic > Marine > Intertidal zone...
AAACAAATGACCAAAAGTTTATCACAAAAAAAACTACGACTTGTACTGTCTGCTATTCTTGAAGAACTTGAAAAAATCAAGAATGAGTTTCCTCCCGCTGGTCCTCAGAGATTTATAGAAATCGAGGTCTAAATGAAATTTGAAGAATTCCAAGAACTAAGTGTTGAAGAAAAAAGGGCGTTTTATCTTTCACTTGACTGGCATGAGTTTGTTATGTCATTACTTGATGAAAGTGAGTTAAATGATGGATATCCAAAAGCAGATGGTCTAAGAAGAGTATCTGAATTACTTTTGGGCGACATTATTGATAGTAAACCAACAGAAATATTTCCTGTAAGTGGAAATGGTATAGGTCGCGCAACTGTTGGATATTCTGTAACATTTAGATGGTGGGATGATTCCACCAGAACTTATGCAGATGTTGCAGATGTATTTGATGGTAATATTAATGATGATTTTATCATCTACGCTTTAGCAACTGCCGCTACTAGAGCAGAAGGTAGAGCTTTAAGAAAAGCATTAAAACTAAAGATTTGTACTGCCGAAGAACTTTCTGATAAACCAAAAAAAGTACAAACAAAACCAACAGAGTCATCTGTTACAGAAAATCAAATATCATTTCTAAATAATAGATGTAAATCTATGAATATAGATGTGATGAAACTTATTAATTCAAGTGAAGAAAGGTATCATAGTGTCGAGCAGTTAAGCAAAAAGAAGTGTTCAGTATTTATAGAGAAGATTAATCGTTTTTACAGAAAAGAAGAAGAAGTACCACAAGATATAGTTGGTTTTCAAGAAAACTGGAGAGGTAAATGAAAGTTACATACAATACAGGCAAAATTTCAGTAGAACTAGAAGGCGAAACACAACGAGACCTATTTGGTCAGTTGGCTGCTTTTCAGGAAGTTTTTGATGAAACTACCTGCGGCAAATGTGGTTCTACAAATGTCAAATTCATTGTTAGACAGGTGGAAGATAATGAATATTATGAAATCCGTTGTCAAGATTGTGGCGCTAAATTAGCATTTGGATGCCATAAGAAAGGCGGCGGGTTATTTCCAAAACGAAAAGATAGTGAGGGTAATTGGTTAAATGACCGTGGATGGGTAAAATGGAATTCTGAAACTCAAAAAGAAGAATAATCTACCAATCTAAATTCAGATGGTCATCTGGTTTAATCCAGATTCAAGGCTTCTCTTAGTAGTGTAGATTTCTGGGGTCGGGAATTCCCGGCCCCTTTTTTCACCACTTTGCAATTGGACAACTGGCCGATTTTAATCTTGTTTTAAATGCCATAGCACAACCACATTTACTACATCGCTGTTGATCTGGAATAAAGAATTCACATCCGGCACAAATTTCTAATCTTTCTTTTGTTAAATCTTCACCAGAACCCTTAAACCCATCTTTAGCAGCATCTTTCATAGAACCAGCAAAATTTTTCGCCATCTGTATCATAGATGGTGTTTTTTGATTATTACGGCACATACCATTACAGCCCTGGTTATGGCAGAATGGGCACACAGGCACGGCGGTTGATACTGGTGGCTTTGTTACAGGTTCTGGCTCTTTCTTTTTTGGTGGTGGTTCTTGTCTACCACCTTCCTGTCCTGGCCCTCTACCTTCTTCCCACGCTTTAAAATAGGTGGGATGATTTTGACAAAGTTTATGCTCATGTGGTGTTTTATTTACACCGTGCCTGTTACAATATCCAGCAAGTGGGCATTCGCATTTGGTCTTCATTATTATGCTTCCGTCATTGTAAAACGTATATTCGATGGATCGTCACATATATGCGGATCAGAAATAGTGGTATCAAATAAAAATACAGGACCATCACAACATTCGGTCCACCAATTTGCGCCCAATTGTGATGCTACACCGCTTAAAGTAGAAAGATTATAATCGAAACATGTTACTCCGGTTGGCAATATCAATCCGTCACCATAGTTACACTTATCATACCACAACGAACAACAGTCTGTTGGATTGTATATATCTTCTTGAAAAGCCAAGAGGCTGTCACCACATTGAAAAACTGGAATCTGCTGCGCAACTACACTGACGGGTACACCATTGTAGGTATATCCTGTGACTTTATTGTCCTCTGTAAGATAACAAATCTCTTCTTCACTTAACGTTATTGGAGTCCACATAAGGCAGTTTCCGTTTGCATCATAACCACCTACACACATCTCACCCTCTGTCCTACAGATGGCTTTTTTTCCGCCATATTCATACCATTCGCCAGTACTCAATTGACTCCAGGGATTATTATCCGTTGTATCTATTAGTATACAATCTGGAATAGCATCAAAAGCATATATATCAAAATCCAAGCCAGTACCACTACCACTACATATTAGATTGTCTGATACAATTGTTGATACCCCACTTACATTTAAAAATTGATATTCACCAGTACAACCAAAATTACAAGGTATATCTTGAGTCCCAGTACAACTAGTTCCATAATAAATATTTAAAGCATTTAAACAGGTTGATGGCTCCTGTTTTCTGTTCCGATAGCTCTCATTACAAGAAGTATTGAGGCAAGAACATGTTTGTTGTTCATAATACCAGTTGCATATTTCGGCGGGAACAGATGTGTCCACCCAACTTAAATATGTCGGCTCATAAATATCATCCTCTTGTCCAATTTTACGAATAATATCAGGACAACAATCGACATCTACCATAATCTTAAATGGTTTAAATAAGCATTGGTCCTGTGCATCTGTCACAAGTTTATCCAAATAATATCCAAAACTTACTTCTTTATCATTACTCCAGGTTTTTGCTGGAACAAAACTCATTTTATCAAGTGTTTGATCACTATGAATTGGCAGAAAATCATAACAACCATCATCTGGTTGCAAGCAGGTATAATCGCCAAGATTCATTTTACGATCTACAAAATACATACCTAATAAAGGTAAATAATCACTTACATGGATAATAACATCATCAATACCAGCACTTGATTGTAAAGTTACACTATGGGCATCAGTATCACAAGCATCAATAAATCGCGTTTGCAGTGCTTCACGGAGAATATCGGGTGTTCCATTGGAAGATAGGTCTTCATATCCTTCTAACCATGAAGCTGTTTCATATGTTGTGTCTTGTGTACATAATGATAAAGCGCCAAATGCGGTAACTCTTGTACCGGCTTCATACGGTTTGCGGGGGAAGAACATCTTGTTGTTCCACAATTCTCCACCACACTGTGTACTATCCTGAATACAACTATGTCTACGGTTTAGGGGAATATCTGTAGCATCATTATATATTGGACCAAAGTGTGGGTCGTCAGTATTACCTGGTGGACCACCCTGTATTGGATTAAAGTTCCACGGTGATAGATGTCTACCAGGATCATTACAATCACCTTCTGGATCTTGTGGGATAAGTTCTACATTATTATAAAATCTATCATCTGGATATCCGCTACCATAAAATAGATTATAATAATTCCAAAATGTTTGATCTTTTAAATCTGGGTGTCTCCTGCGTATATCATCACATAACCCACTTGGTGAAAGTACTGTGTAATATCTATATTCAAAATTTTCATCTTCTAATCTAAATAATTCGTATGGGGTATATTCACCAGATTCTGCCCAAGTATAACCAGAACATGCACATCCAGAACAACCACTAGCTAAATAATAAACATATTCATCTGTTGGCTCTAATCTCTGTTGGTCACACAGGCTCAATGAAATAGTATCACCCTGATACCATGTTCTAACAGCTTCTCCAGTATTTCCAATAATTCCACAAATGCCACCAAAAGATGGATCTTCTGGATCTATAATTCCCGTATATTTTGGTAAATACCAATCTTCATATTCAATTTGATATCCAGTTCCTGTAATTTCACAATTTGCTTGTAATGCTAATTCTACTAAAGCATTATTCGCATATGAGGCGCCAAGTGTAAAAGCATAAAGAATAGCGTCTTGATCTGCAAATCCACTATACCCCTCAAAAAGACCGCTGCAATTTCCATATAATGGATATGGCACTGGCACACCAGTTTGTTGAGGGAACCATTCTGTATATGCCGCTTTATAGGGCTGTTCATCGTATCTAAAATCTCTAGTAACGTTACAGATCTCACCATCACCAGAATGCGGGTGGTTAGCGCATAAAGATTGTGATGTGCTGATTGCTGAATTATTTATCGTAGGATATGCTGGGGTTACTTGATCAGATGGGACCGAGTGATCCATCACAGCATATCCTGGGACTGGACCTTCTAACCCCCATCCATCTCCAGTAGGAAAGCAAAATCCGTCTAATACACAATTTATTGCTGCAAAATCACTAGAGCATGGATGATATGGAAAAGAAGGACATGGAGCTGGGTCCATTGCTACACCAGTCCAAGATATTCTCCAGTTATATCCACCACCCCTTATGGCCCCTTTATATTTATCACAGGTATATCCATCAAGAGGATAGTACCATGATCGGTTATGACTGTGATACTCTCTACTTACATGTAAATTATACCCATTACCCTCACCAAGACAGTCAATTTTATGGACTGTCATAATTTCTGGATAAGCTCTTTTTTTTCTCACCTGAACTGAATTATCACCATAAATAGGTGTTAAACATGTGGATCTATAAACATCTGGGTATCCACTACATGCGCCCCATTGTACATCGCAATAGTTTGGCCATAATTCACTGCATGGGCTATCATTTCTAACATCACTATGTTGTCCAGGTGGATTAATTTTATAATCTACATTCGTAAATGCATTTGGATCAACATCCTCTTTCCATTGACATGCGGGCTGTGGATCACTATATGCAATACGACCAGCTATTGGATCATTAAAAGGCATTATCGAAAAAGTTCCAAAACTTGGCAAATTTGTTCCAGAAAAGAATTTCATGACAGGAAACTCTGGTGGATATTCCCAGTCATCAGCACAATCGGCACCAATATACGACTGCCAGTCATAACCATTACCAGAACTATACCAACCAGTACCCTCTATCCATTCAAAAGAAATTATTGGTACAGCATCGCCAGTATCCGCACAAAGACACCCACAAACTGCTGTTGATGGTAAAAATCTTAAATCTCTTAAACTTTCTAACTCCCCTAAATCATAATAAGTGTTACCACATTCATCAGTTCTAAAACATCCAGTATCACCTAAGTAGACTGGTGGACTACCAGTTTCACAATATCCATCATATATTATACCCCCACCTATACGACAACCATAAGCCGTTAATGTTGAACCACTACATCCGGGAAGACCAAAACTAAATATAGCATCACCAGAGGGCAGCCCTGAAGTTGCGCATGGGGCAAGAGTTGGTTGATTAACGCCTTCTTTTAATTGATCCTCAATTAAATATACTTGTTCAGTTGGTATATTATCAAATAACCACCTATAGTTATCCATTACAACCCACCAGTCTGTAAATAGATCTGGTCTATTATTTACAGATGGATATGAATGTGTACAAGTAGTACATCCATAGTATTCTAATAGTGGATTGGCACCATTATATAAAAGATATTGGTTTGTTAAAGCCGTTGGATCATAAAAACTAGTATAACCTCTTTGACACCCAAATTTGGCTAAAAGATATGGTGTTTTTATTGTTTGGCCATAGTTAATATTGGCTGTGGAAAAACCTAATTGTGGTTCTTCCCACCAATATTTCGGTCCATCAAATTCACAACTGTCAATTGGCATAAAATTGTTTAAATTATTTGTACTATTTGGATTTGTACTAATCCAATATTTATTTATGCCAGCGCCTTCCAGTGGTACTCCAGTCATAGTTATACTAATAGAATCTGCACAATCACAAGAGCTTGATGTATTAACCACTGCATTTGAAGCAACAAGACCGTCTCCAGTGAAACAAATATCAGTTGAAAATCCTCCTGTTGGACATGCGAATACTGGATCTAATGCAAATCTAATATCTTCAGTAGACCCTCCTGATGTACAATGGGTGTATCCATATTTATTATCTACATTATGTGAATAAGATCTATCTAAAGAAGCAATACTAAGATTAAAAACTGCATCACTGGGCATACCAACAGTTCCGCAGCCCCCACAATTATTATTGTGATCAATAGTTATGAGGAATGGAACACTGCTAGTGGGCCATTCACCACGAAATGCAGCCTTTTCATCAAAATCAGGATATGTAGAATTAATAGTTGCTGGATCACAATAGTCATAATTTATACCACTGGTCACTGGATAGTATGGTGCAACTACGCGATTATTTCCATCAACAATACCCCAAGTAGCCAGTGTTCCACTGTCATTGACAAAACCACCGCTTAATCCAGAATTCCACGGTACTGGTGTACCATTTAAATCACCATAAACTATTGGAAATTCCCAATACATTGGTTCAACGGTATTATCAAGTGGTGTAGTATTTCTATATGTGCCAGCATTAACATCATTTAATGCTTGAATTACAGCTTTAGAAGAATTTGTTTCTTTACCACAAACATTTCGTATAAATCCGTAAGTAGTATATGGTTGTTGAAGAAAACTATAATCACCAGTTAGTTCAACAGGACATTCAAAACTGCCTACAGGCTCTGTTTCTAATAGATTTGCCGCATATCTTTTCCATAATTGATCCTCAGCACCCCAACTACTAGGATCTAAATCAAATTTAGGAAAACACGGGAAAGTAACTGGCGAACTTATCTCCATCATTCTTGGTGGGAGACTTCCTGGAATCGGAGCGGTGCAACTACAAGGGTCTCTAGCTATTTCACCAGCCCACGCATCACCCCAATTAATATACATATAAACTTCTTGACCGGCCAATCCACGACGTAGATCATTTACATTGGTCGGCATTCCATCATAAGGACGGCCACTTTCATCATATGAGCACGGTTCTTGATAATCAAAACACCTATAAACAAAAGCCAGTCTAGAAACATTGTTAATTAAATGAGTGTCTCCACCACCACATTTTCCATATTTATTTTCCTGTGTAATACAATCCGGATATACTTCTAAAGTAGCAAGTGGAGTATAACAGGTGTTGTTTCTTGCCTTAATAGTATTGTCTTGTTGCCAATTTCTTACTACATTATCTTTATCATAAACTTCATAAAACGGGCCATAAAATGGTAATTCCCGACCATACATAGGATACATACCGCTGGAAACGGCATATTTGCTCCAGCCTAATGGTAAACACTCGGTAGAGATATCGCATAATCCAAGAGCTTCGCCGGAGTTACAACCACAAGTTTCTATTAAACCCGAACCGATATTTACTAATGTACTTGGAGCATCAGAATGATATCCACTTACACTAAATAAATCTTCCGGTTTAAATGCTGAATAATAATCATCACCACTTGTATAGATAAAGTCCCAAGTAGGATTCCATATTCCAGTTTCACAAACTAAAGCAACATTATCTGTTTCTTCTTCTTTTACTAGAAGTCCATGCCCGCTTTCTTGAACAGAAACATAAGTATAATCTCGCCGTGGTTTATCATCGGCAGATCTGGTATTTGTCCAACCAAATTTATCTCTCGTTGTCCTATTAGAGTGTATTCTATTTCTACTATCATTTATAACAACACCAAGGTCGGCATGATAGTTATAATCTAAATCGGCGCATTTATTTTCATAATCAACACCATGTGCGCGCTTACTTCTACAGGTTTGTTCATCTAAAGAACCGGCGATAGTCCAAGTACTACTTGTTAAAGATTCTGAAAAATCTTCTGTTCCAACACTACCAACTAATGCACAGTCCGTATAAGAACCATTATCAGTTACTTTTGTCAGATAATAAGCGCCATCTGGTAGATATTGTGATTCATAGGCTTGATTAGCGCAGGTACTATTAAGGTAAAGAATCTGCCCATTTCTTATGGCTGATGCTTGACCACCAGTATATTGCACCCGCAAATGAATAAATGGATCTGTTGCGGTATCTCTATAAACACCAGTTACATTACCAGCGTATTGACCAACAACCGCGCCGTCTGGTAGACCACTTTCATTAAATGTAAAGTTTGGTATACCAGTATCAGCACCTCGCCATGCGGCACTTATGTTTTTATAGATATCTTCTTCAAAAAGTATTTTATTACCAAAACCAAAATTTTCAGGATGATGACGAAACACGTCACCCGGATCGGTTTCATCGCAACTGACAGCGTCGGTTGTTTTTGTCGCGTCTCTATCTATTAAATAAACAGACGGGCCGCCAATTTCATCTATTTCTGTATTGCCATCATATGTTGTTGTTCCAGTATCTGGATCATAAACTGACCTATATTTAACATCGGGGCGCTGCTCATTATCTAAATCACGAATGGTTGTATCACCACAAGTTTTATCAACCAGCCAGTTTTCTTCAAAATTATTCCAATAATCAAATTTAGAACTTGAATATGTAATATCCCCAGAAAATAACACCCCACCAAATCCCCAAAATTCAGGATTGGCTTGAATTGCTACATTTAACACTTTGGGTAAACGAACATCTGGCGAATCTTGTCCACCAAAACCGCAGAAAACCGCCCCGACACATTCTGCGTCACATTCGTAACACATGCCGCCATCACCGGGGATTGAAAAATCACATACATCAGCCACGGCTTAACTCCCCACCTATTAACATTCCTTCTTTTAGAACCTCCAGATAATCTTCTGTTAAAGACACAAAGTGAAATACACCACCATCAAAATGTCTTATAATAGGTTTATCCCAATTCATTTCTAAGAATGTTTGATCATCTATTTTATGTTTTGTAATATCGGAAACGGCAAAAGTGCCGCCCTCTTTCTTTAAAAGCATTTTGTAATATTCCATCTTTTTCTTCCTTTTAGGAGTATATTATATTATATCCTAGAAAGAGTTAATAGCTGCGGTATTTGCACCCGCAGGTAATTCACAAGTTTGAAATTCCGTTTGAATTTTTCTTACCATTTTTGTTAATTGTCCACCGTCACACTGAACATGTGTTACTACCGTACTGTTGAATTTTTGTGAATTTAAAATCCAATGTATTGGTAACTCTTCAGTTTCTACAGTTGCGTTATTTGGTACTATTGTTAGAGCAAATGTGCCAGTTGGAAATACACCTGTGGTTGGATCTGGTGTTCCAGCGATTATTGCGTCTCCATTATCTGTTAGAGTAATATCTACACAAGGGGCACCCGTTGGCAAAAGGGCAAATGCCCCATAAATATAGTCAGATCCAACATTAGTAATATTTATTGAAGCTCCACCATTTTCATCTACAATTAAATCACCAGCGGCATTTTCACCACTACCACCTATGAATTCACCAGTATTTATTTTCTTGGTTCTACCAGTATTTACCGTAAACAATAAAGTACCCACATCTATTTGTTGTAGTAGGGGGTTCTCTATTAATACCTTTTTACCAGCGGATGCTGTGTCATGACCTTCACCTACGCAGGGGTTGGTGATTGCTCCACAATCTGAACAATCATCACTAAATAAATTATAATAAGCGGGTCCGGCGGGGTCTACAGTTTGACGAATAATAAATGCTTCATACATAGGATATTCAATAGCTCCATAGTCAAGTGAAACTCTACATCCAATATTTTCTGCATCAGCACCATATGCTACCTGTTGTGGATCATAAATATTAGCAGTAGCATCAAAACCAAGAGATCCACCACCTAATGTATTTCTCGTATATTGCGATAGTGTATTATCTCTTTCTACCTCATAAGAAAAACAGGTTGTATTAATTGTATTTGTTGCTTTACAAAGATAAATTGTTGTGTCTGTGCCACCAGTCCATACTTTACGAGCATCATCCCATCGTAAATCTACAGGGCCGGTTTTCCATAATGCCGGATTACTAAATGCTCCAGAAGCAAAAGCAGAACTATCATTAGGATCTACTGGTACAGGGCTGCCATTAGTATCAAATCCCCAACCCGATAAAACCATTGGTGCGCGAAAACCAACAGCGCGAATATTTTCTACTTCTACACCAGACCCTCCCCTATTTGCATATTCATCATCAAATATTGCTTCTGGAATATTTCCAGTACCCCTAATGGCCATATCTATATTATGACCATAATTCATCCAACCGGCAGAACCACTTTGCAATGCTAATTCTGCTGCTGTTGGTGCGCCTGTTGTAGCTGAGCTTAATCTATGTAATAAACTGCCAGTTGGTGCATAATAAAGAGAAAGTGAATTATTTGGATTAAATGGATTTAATGTAAGAGAGTTTGGCACACCAATTTTAGTTGGAGCCTCAAAATGTCCTAAACCAGACGCTGTTGTATATTCCAAGTGTGTACTGTAAGGAGATAAGATGGAGTCAAATGAAACACCCGCTTTTAATTGAAAATCATTTCCATATTGAGTCACCCTAGTTCCAAAATCACTATCTGAAACAAAATCTACACTATTTTTAGAAATTAAATGATTATAAAGTGTCGCAGGAGCTTGTCCCGACCACCTTGGTTCAGTCCATGTAGATGATACGATATTTTTGTTTTGACTCATATTATGATCCACCAGTTAATACTGTAGAAATATTCCTTAATTTTTTGACTACATCTTGTGCAGTTTTACCAGCTTTATTGCTGGCTGTATTAAATGAGTATGTTGTTTCAACACCTTGAGCGCTGACTCTAACACTAAGTTCTGTAACATATGGACCGCCAAGATATAGACCGTCACCAATTCTTCTTATGGCAGGCGCTCCAGCTAGTGTTATACTGCCCTCTTCTAAAGCAAACTGTCCATATCCATCAATACTATTTGCAATTGCTTGTCCAGCATAATTCATTCCATTGTATCCACTAAGTTGTTCCGTAAAATCACCGCCCTGTAAAATACCAGCGGGTCCAATAGCGCTTGCCAATGTTCCATATATTGGAAAGATATGATTTTCTGGAACTAAACCATCATCTGGAATTACTTCAACTTTTCCGCCATGAATAAAGTTATGATCAGTAAACCACGGACCATATCTATGTCTTTGAGATTGTTGCGGTAAACCAATATTAAATGGCACAGCACATCTTGGAAAATATTTTAAATCTTCATAGTTGTCTTCAACATTGTCCCGTAATATAGTATTATTTGTTGGTCTATTCAATATATCATTAACTCTGTTTAACAACATTCTGGTTGTTAATTCTACTTGACCAAATGATGCATTAGATGGTTTTGGAAAGAATACTCGGTCTGTTGTGAATTTAGTAAATGTAAAACAGTTAACACCGTGGTCTGGACAATAAAGGTTTAAAAATTCGTATATTAACTCACTATTAGAAATACCATTAACTCCATCGCCACTAATAGGACCAGCGGTAATAGAGCCGTTATTACATAAAAGGGGATTCATCCTAAGAATAGCATCAGACACACCAGCCGAATATGGAGACCCCTCTGTATAGTCAATACTGTTATAAAATTTACAATACGATGCGGCAGTAGCAAGGCTGGTTTCTTGTGTACTTTTATTAAAAGTTGATGCATCTGGATAATTAATTACAATATCCACACCTCTAGTACCAGAACTGTACATAGCATAATTAGTATCAATAGCTAATATTGGATAAGTTACTTCACCAGCACTACTGTAATCAATATCGCAAATAAGACCATCACCAGTAGCATCATCAGTTGTAATTAATGGTCTTCTACTTCTATCATACCAATAAAAATAGTCATATGGAATAAAGGTAAAATCATCCTCTACATTAATCTGTGTGTGCATAAGATTATCGTATGGTGATTTATATTTAGATTCTGCTGAAATTTGACTAAAATTAAAAAAGTGCCTACCACCATCTAAGCCAATAGTTTCACTTGTAGATTCACCTAATATAATTGTACTACCATTTTCAAGTTGTGATGGATAAACGGCATAGGCTTTTATTCTACCTTTGTTTAAAAATTTTGAATGTTTTGGTGCCAAAAACGTATCATATACAGAAGGCTCCAAGTAAGCATCAGATGCTGGTTTCCAAGAATGTTCATATTGACCAAAATTTGTTACATCCTCATTTACTTTCACTGTGACCTGTGGAGACCAAGCGACCCATGATTTACCATAGTGCTGGTTTCCAATTTCACGAATTTTTCCATATATACCATCAATCCATTTTTTAAGAGCAACAAAAGAAGGGTCTTGATTTTGGTCAGTTTGTGACGGACTTATTCTTGCAGAACCAGGGTTTTGTATATTTCTAACTCCCTCTTTTCTCATAGCCGCAGGAGAATTTGTTTGATCTGCTGAATCAACGCTGGGGTTAGTTGAGCCACCTGGATCTTGCGGACTATTAGATGATCCAATTGCCCTAATTAACAATTCATGAGATATAGTAATTCCAGCGGCTCTTTGTAATGAATATAAAATACATGATTTAAATTTATTCAAAAAATCAAGCCATAACTGCTGTCCATTTTGTGCCATAGCCGCTCTAATTTCTGCTAAACTGGCGGCATAAACACCTTGTGGAGCAACATTTTCCAACCAAGCATTACCACCGGCAGGGAATAAATGCTGCATATCTATTAAGATAAAATCAACCATATCATCATGCGGTAGAATTGGTGTAATTACGGGTATTGACCGTTGAGCTACTTGTAATTCACTAAAAGATGCTTCTGGTCCACCAGGAACTACTTCTGGAACTCTTGGTATCTTAATATCGCCCCAATAATGATATATATTATATTGATCTAATAAATCTATTCTGGATTGAAAACCTCCAATAACCATTTTAGCTGCTGAATTTGTGGCGGCTTTTAAATTTATCTGTGTATTTTTTGCATTAGACAGTGCTTCTTCTGCGGTTATTAAATAATTAGTAGTTAATGCTTGATTCTGATGTTCTTTAGTTTCGCTAGGAAATAAACCACCATAGCCCGTTGTACCAGCATTTCTGAACGACGCATCAACAGAAGACCCGTCTGTTCCAATCAATAAATAATCATCATCTAATGGATCTAAATATGTGCCAAATCCATCAGAAAAACCTGGATTAAATGAATTTGCTACCAATCCAGTATAAACTTTGCTTGAATTATCTGTATAATCACCATAGTCCGGTTGTTCAAAAGTTCTTATTATACCAAATGCTATATTACTAAAAGGTCTAAATCTCAAAGTGTTTGGGTCAACAATGCGCCTATCTAATAATTTTATTCTTATAACACCACCCAGTCTACTATATTGATAAGACTGATATAGTGGAAAATTAGGTGTGCTACTATTTTGATCATATAAACTATCTGGAGCATTAAAGTTTGTTATCTGAGTGCCAGTCCAATAATTATCAGACGATGAGTCTTGATCCTGACATCTTTCAAGTTCAATTATAAAATCCAAATTGGCATCAGAACAAACTGTTGATATAAATTCCAATAAATTAGAGGACAAATCTCCTTCGTAAATATAGTCGGGTGATAATCCATAATTATTTATCATTTGGTTATAAAAGGTCAATATATCTAACCCATAAAAATATGGATTGACGGGTTCACCATCTATAATATTTTGAAGATTATATGTGCTACCACCGCTAATAATATTTCCGCCAAATTTTCTTTTAGTAGTATTTGTATATGGAGTATTATTAATTAATTCGTGTAAGGCATAACAAATCATATCAAATCTAAGACCACCAGCGGCGCGTCTAGATCCGCCGAATGCCGCATAATTACTTAAGCCATGACTTTCATTTTCAAATACTCCAAATACATTTTGCAGGTTATAAACATCTTCCCATTTTAAATGTCTATTATTTGATCCAAACTGGTGATTTTCATTGTCTACCGTATCACGTTTATCAACCATCCTTCCGGTTCTAGTTGGATAGTCAAAAATTTCATGTCTTCTTAGGTCTGGATCTATTGGGTCTAAATCAGAATCTCTATTAGCGTCTAAATTACCGTCTGGACCATATAAACTATTAAGATAAACACGACCAGCTGGATCCCAATATGATGGCGCAGTAGCATTAGACAAAGGTCTTTCATAGTATCCATTATGGGTATAATCAAGTACAGCCCCTTCCCTACTATAACCATAACCCGGAAAAGTTGACATAATTATAGAACAATTTTCAAGTAGTTTTAATGGGCTTGCAAGTTGTACATTAAATATTTTTCCGGCAGATGTTTCTGCTGTTCTTGATATTGATTCAATAATTCCATCATATTTAAATATAATTTCTCCAGTAGATGATAGCACTCTAAAACTATGTGGAGAATTTATAATAGGAATTGAACCAGAAGCACCAGTAATAGGATCGATTAACTGTGGGTCTCTTAATTTTTGTGTTTGACCATTTCCAGAATCTGAATAATATATTTGTGGACCACCACTATATGAAACACGACTTTCATCTAATGTGTCTTCTAACAAATTAACTGTTAAACTACCACCTTGACTGGCCCAGTCAGCACTAACACTAAAATCAATAACAGAACAGTTAAGAAAAAATTGGGAGCCAATATCTGGTATTGGTGATTGTCCACTATCCCAAGTAGATGGTGATATTGGTGATGGACTTGTGTTTTTATTAAAAGTTGCCATTAATATGTCCTCTCGAATGTCCATTCAATAGAGTATGTATAACTGCCTGTTCTTGGATTCCAATTTTCTTGTGGTGGACCGTGAAATACCCTTGTTGGAATAACAGGGTTTGTAAAACCATTTGCCGCTGTTTCATTTGCCGGATTTGCTGCATCGTATATTTTTTGAAAATCAGAATTATATAAAACAGATGGTTTCTTCATGTGTAACCACCACATTATTGAATCATTAGTATTCGCATTTGTTACTGTAATCCCGGTAACACCAATAGCATCTGACCAATAGCCACTACTTTGTATAATACTTCCGGATTCTTCTAACCAGTTATTTTGAGAGTTATTTAACCACCAAGGTCGCATTTGAACATTAATACTTAAACTTCTCTTATATTCACTGCGAGAATTTAAATATTGTAATACGGGTTGATTTCTACCAATAACTGGGATTGCTGCAAATAATTGGCCGGGATGTGTATCATTGATTTGTATATCTTCTGAAATACTGTTTAATATTATATTTGGCGGTCTATTATCATAATTGAACGAATAATTAATTGTACCATTTTTAGGATTTTTACCAATGGATGTAGATAATGGTTCTGGGTGCAACCAACTTAATTCACTTAAATTTCTTGCTAGATGGTATATTCTACTACCACCAGAAGTAACATTCTGAGATAGATAGTCGTTATAGTAAGTAACAGCATTTGAAAAAGCATTAGACTCATGCCGATTTGCCTGTCTTACACCAGATATTTCTATAGGTGTAGTATTTAATCCAACAATATTTCCATTAATCGCAATTGTTGAAGAACCATTTTCTGCTCTACTTGTGCTAACATCAACAGTGTGTATTGCCGGAACACCACTATTGAAATCACCACTGGGATAAAGTTTAAATGTTTCATTAAGAGAATAGCTGCCGCCCTTGACATCAATATCTTCTGATAGTACTCT
>Ga0181591_10002592_pt1 | contig 15550 bp, 18 predicted proteins | sample 071ome_33_FD_133757 | JGI IMG/M metagenome (GOLD analysis project Ga0181591, IMG submission 133757) | Coastal salt marsh microbial communities from the Groves Creek Marsh, Skidaway Island, Georgia - 071412AT metaG (megahit assembly) | ecosystem: Environmental > Aquatic > Marine > Intertidal...
CATCGGATTGAGTGAAAAGCTATTTGAAGCCTTGTAGCGGCGCGCACAATGACCCTGATTTTAGGTAAATTCGAGCATCTTTTAAAAGAGGAACGCCAAGCGATACTGAGAGGCGATTTCGAACACGTCGCCGGACGCGTTCAACTGAAAGAAAAAACACTACAAGGGCTGATTGACGCACAATTGCCAACGGTAGACGTCGCTCCCATCCAGATCGCATTGCATCATAACCATACCTTGCTCAACGCGGCACTGAAGGGCGTGCGTGACGCGATCGGAACACTTCATGAAATCCGTACTTTGCATGAAAATTTTGCCAGTTACTCGGCGCGTGGAACACGCAAATTAACTCTTGTTAATGCGCATAACCGGCTGGACCGCCAAGGCTGATAAATCTGTAAAATGCGGTGGAAATCAGGCCAAATTGTTAGGCTAATATTAGGACATCACCCGCAATCATCCCCATGCATTCAAGACTGAATGGCGCAGCGGAAAACCGCACTGCAATGGTCAGAACGACACGCAAGCCGCCCGATGGGGGCGGATGAACTATGGCTAAAGTGCCAACTGCCAAAGGAACGATTTATGTCCAGCATTCTGACAAACAACAGCGCAATGGTTGCGCTTGAAACGCTCAAGTCCATCAACGCGAACCTGACAAAAACCCAAAGCGATATTTCAACGGGTAAAAGTATCGCATCGGCCAAAGACAACTCGGCGATCTGGGCGATTTCTAAGGTTATGGAATCAGATGTCTCAGGCTTTAAAGCAGTCTCGGACTCACTCGCGCTGGGCGAGTCGACGGTCGCGGCTGCGTCCGCCGGTGCCGAACAGATCACAAACATTCTCAATGAGATGAAAGAAAAAGTCGTCGCTGCAACGGGTGAGAATGTCGATCACGCAAAGATCACCTCGGACGTTGACGAACTGAAAAACCAGATCACTTCGATCATCGCTGTCTCACAGTTCAACGGAACAAACCTGCTTGATACGGCTGGCAACGCAGGAATTACGGTTCTGTCATCTCTTGATCGCGACTCAGGCGGTACCGTCACTGCGGCCAATATCACTGTCGACTCCGTCGACTTTGAAGTAAATCTGGACTTAACGGCTGTAGATGTGTCCAGCTCTGCGAACGCGGATGCGTCGATTGCAGAAATTGAATCTCTAATCCAAACCGCGGTCGACGCGGCTGCTTCACTTGGCGCTTCTGCCAAACGCATTCAGGATCAGAACAACTTTGTGACAAAAGTGAAAGACGCCATGACCCAAGGCATCAGTTCGCTTGTAGACACAGACATGGAAGAAGCATCCGCGCGTCTGCAAGTGCTTCAGTCTCAGCAGCAACTTGGCGTTCAATCTTTGTCTATCGCCAATCAGGCTCCACAGACGATCTTGTCTTTGTTCCGCTAAGCAGACGTGGGCCGGGGGAAACCCCGGCCTGACCCACCCCCCTTAATTGGCGAAATCTTATGCAGAATGCACACGAAACTGCTGTTAGCGGCTATGCCCGCAATACGACAACCGTTCGAACCCATCGTGATAACGAATACGACGCCTTCGGACAAATCACTCGAGAGCTGAAAAAAGCGATAGCAAACAAGCCGGGTAATACGTCTGCCGTTGCCTCGGCGATCCATCGCAATCGCGAGCTTTGGACGCTGCTCGCTACTCAAGTTGCAGACGAGTCCAATGAGCTTCCAGTAGAACTGCGCGCACGAATATTTTCTTTGGCCGAGTTTGTCCGCAAACACAGCAGCTCTGTCCTGAACGGCGACACAGACGGCAGCCTTCTGATTGATATCAATACCTCGATCATGCAAGGTCTGACCCCGGGATCATACCAATGAGCGGATTGGTTTTAAAACTTAGCCCCAAAGAGCGGCTTTTGATCAATGGCGCGGTCATCGAAAACGGTGCGAAACGCAGCCGATTTTCAGTGATAACACCAAATGCGAATATCTTGCGGTTGAAAGACGCCCTGCACCCCAACCAGGCACGTACACCGGTTAGGCGTGTATGCTACATCGCACAGCTGGTACTTTCCGGTGACATTGACGAAGAAAGTGCTTCATCGCAATTGCTTGAGGGTATTTCACAATTGCAGCAGGTCATGGGCGGCACCATCTGTCAAAAGGTTCTGATCTTGGCACAGGATGCCATTGAGAGCGGTCAGTATTACCAAGGTCTCAAATGTCTTCGTCAGTTGGTTCCTTTTGAAGATGCCCTTTTGGCGAAGGCACCGGGATGAGTTTTTCTGTGACACTCCCGTCCACGGGTCTGGTGGGATGGCGTTTTCTGGCGCAAACTTACAATCGCCAACTTGATACTCTTTCGCAATCACCTGTGATCAAGCGGGATGTGGACTACTTTCGGGCCCATATTCAACAAGCCAGAACAGCCCACGATCTTGTCAGCGACCGCCGCCTATTAAAGGTCGCTTTGGGGGCGTTTGGATTGCAGGACGATCTCAATAACAAAGCCTTCATTCGAACCCTACTTGAAAGTGACCCCACTGACACCAAATCGCTCGTGAACAGGATATCCGATGCGCGTTACAAAGATTTCGTTAAAAGCTTCGGGTTTAACACGCCTTTTGGTCCCAAAACCGCAACCCGAAGCTTCGCCACCGGAATCATCAATCGCTATCATGTCCAGAGCTTGGAATTCTCCGTAGGCGAACAATCGATTGAGATGCGATTAGCCTTGGCCGCAAAACGTGAAATTCTGGAAATCGCAAACGAGAAAGCCTCAGAAAACACCAAATGGTTCAAGGTCTTAGGGCGAGCACCTTTGAGGTCATTTCTTGAAACAACCTTTGGGCTTCCCAAAGACTTTGGCAAAATCGACCTAGATCAGCAAGTCAGAGTCCTTAAGTCGAAGGCGCAAAGTTCCTTTGGCGTCAAAGAGTTTCGGGACTTGGCCAAGACTGACATCCAATCAAAAATAATCGACAGGTTCCATTTGATGAGTCAGATCAACCAAGGTTACCAGATGAGTTCGACAGCAATCGCCGTTCAACTTCTGGCACGATGAAACGCGAATACGGCATCCTAAACGGACGCCATATTCGACGTTCATAGCATGCTTTTAAGCAGCACATTCCAAAAGCAAAGTGCCCGCCGCCGTGTTTGAGATCGGGATGTGGTAGTTCCGTGTGATCTCGGTCACGTTGTCGCCAAGAGCACCGCGCATCATCATCCACATCAGAAACTCGGTTCCTTGCGCACCCGCATTTTTCACAAGCTCCTGCCGCGTGATTTTGGTCAGAACTTCAGGATTGCTGACGATGTTTTCGAGACAATACTGATCAAACTCTTTGTTAATGAAGCCCGCACGCTCACCATCCAATTGATGAGACAAGCCGCCAGTCCCCAAAATCACGATCTTAGCGTCCTCTGGGAAACTTAGAAGCGCCTTGCGCAAAGCTTTGCCAAAATCCAAAGCCCGCGCCAATGTCGGGATCGGGTGCTGAACGGTGTTTGCGCTTATGGGAACAGCTTTTGGCATATCCGGATTGTTCGGAGCGCCCGGCCAGAACAGCTGCATCGGCACCACGAACCCGTGGTCAACCGCCAGTTCCTGACACGAAGTGATATCGAAATGATCTGCCACCATCGATTCAATGATGTGCCAGCTTAGTTCCGGTGCCCCCGGGAACGGATCCAGCGACGGAAGACCCCAGCCCTCGTCTTCGTTGCGGTATTCATGTGCCGCACCGATTGCAAAAGTCGGCATGCGATCCAGGAAAAACCCAAGACCGTGGTCATTGTAAATATTGATCACGTAGTCAGGTTTGTGTTCGTCAATCCAAGCATGAACCTTGGGATAACCATCAAAGAACGGTTTCCAATACGGGTCATCATACAGTTCGTTCTGTATTGCGTTTCCAACCGCCGGAATGTGCGACGTCGTAATCCCACCAAGAATAGTTGCCATGATACGTGCTCCTTACGCTTGGCTTTGCAGGAATTCTTTGAATTCCTCAGTCGTGCGGCCGGTCTGTAAACCGCCCACATCCTGAACGCTCAGTTTGAAGATGCCCGCAAACTTGGCAAGGTAGTAGATATTTCCACCAGCCTCGATCATGCCCAGCACATTGCGATCACGGATCGCCTGTTTTTGTTGCTCGTTCAGACCGTACTTTTCCATCCAGCCTTCTTCGTCAGCCTTGAACGCTTCACGGTTCACCGCCTGATTGAAATCGTAGCACATCTTGTTCAACGCATAGCCTTTCATAGCCTGCTTGCCGTCAAACAAGGTCGTTCCCGGGATGTCGATATGATAATCATGCCCCGGTTTGTCGAAGGTAATGTCACCCATTGGGTTTCTCCTTGCTCATTGCGCCCAGTAAAGACGCATTGGGTTGTCAACGAGCAGCTTTTGCTGCTGGGTCGGGGTTCGCGCGATTTTGGGTATGTAATCGACCAGTGCGCCATCATCTGGCATGTGCGATTTCATGTTCGGGTGTGGCCAGTCGGTGCCCCAAAGGACCCGGTCTTCAAACCGGTCGACAATAGCCTGATAAAATGGAACGACGTCATCATAGGGTGTGCCCTGCACCGTCAGACGCTCCGGGCATGTGACCTTGGACCATATGTTTTCATTTTCTTCCATCAACCGGATAAACCGTTGGAAATCCGGATGATCGACACCCTTGGTCACATCGGGCCGACCCATATGGTCGACCACGATGGTTGTCGGCAGTTGCTTCAGAAACGGTTCCAACTCCTCAAGATCTGCTGCCTCGAAATAGACAACGATGTGCCAGCCAAGGTCTTTAATTTTATCCGCGATGCTCAGGAACACCTCTTTCGGGGTGGCATCGACCAGACGTTTGACAAAGTTGAAGCGCACGCCCCGGACACCGGCCTCGTGCATGGCTTCCAGCTCTTCGCGGGAGATCTGTGGCCCCACGCTTGCAATACCGCGCGCCTTGTCCCCCGCCGCACGGCAGGCATCCACCATGGCGCGGTTGTCCTTTCCGTGACAGGTTGCCTGCACGATCACATTGCGCTCAAATCCCAGATAATCCCGCAATTCAAACAGCTTATCCTTGCCCGCGTTGCAGGGCGTATATTTGCGTTCAGGCGCAAAAGGAAACTCGGGCGACGGGCCAAACACATGGCAATGCGCGTCAACCGCGCCCTTCGGCAGAACAAAATCAGGTTTCTTCGGGTTCGGATGAAAAACCAGCCAATCCGCATCCATCACTTGTGTCTCACTCATGCGAAAACCTCTCCATCCATCAATTTACGGGCGGTGCGCAAAATCGCAGCGCTCGTGATTTCGCCCGTGTCATCCAAAGTTGCCACGACGGTCATTTCGCCTGTCGGGTGTTCAATCGAAAGGCTGCGCTCTGCGCCATCGCCCTTGTTGGCCAGATCGTAAGCCGTGCTGCCCTCAATCAAACAGGCCGTCGCAACGCTCACTGCGCCCAAGACGCCAATGGTTTTGTGGCAACGATGAGGAATGAAAGTCCGCGTGCCGATGGCGCCATTCTTTGCTGCGGAGACCATCGTCATTTTCGGCACCGACTTTTCCGTCACATCCCCGAGGTTCATGACCGGACCGCAAGCCAAACGGACCGCTTCCAATTTCGCCCGAAGCTCTGCGTTGCCTTCCAAATCTTCAGGGGTCTCGTCGCCAGTGATGCCCATGTCTTCGGCCCGTATGACCACACAGGGCATTCCGTTGTCGATCATCGTAACCTCAACACCCTCGATGACGTCCTTCACATTCCCGGTCGGCAACAACGCACCGCAGCTCGATCCAGCCGTATCTTTAAACTCGATCGGCAACGGGGCCGATCCGCCCGGCACTCCGTCAATTGTCGCGTCACCGTCATAGCTGACAACACCCCCGGGCGTTGAAACGCGCGCGACCCCGACCTGCCCGGTGTTCTCCATATAGATCACAACGGGCGTTACGCCGTCTTGCGCCTCAACCAATCCGCGCTCGATCGCAAACGGTCCGACACCTGCCAGAATATTTCCGCAGTTTTGTGCATCCGTTACAATCGGCTGGTCCACGAACACCTGCAAAAACAGGTAATCCACATCCACGCCGTCCCGTTCGGACGCCTTCACCACAGCCACTTTCGAAGTCAAAGGGTCCGCGCCCCCCATCCCGTCAATCTGACGAAGATCAGGCGATCCCATCACCCCCAACAGAAACGCATCGCGATTAGCAGGCAGGTCCTCACTCAGGAAATATCCGCCTTTCGAGGTCCCGCCCCGCATCCACATGCATCGAACACCACGCATCGCGCTCTCTTTCATCTTTCCAAAAATACTCCCGGGGGGGCCAAGGAGGGCAGCGCCCCCCCTTGCCTGCCTCAGATGTATTTCAGTCCTTTTTCTTCAAGACGCGGGCGCATGCTGTAAATGTCCAAGCCCAATTCACCGGCCTCGAACTTCGCCCGCTTGGCACCCTCATTCGCTTCGCGTGCCTGCGCCTTAGCCAATACATCCGCAGCTTCTTCGCGGCGCACCACAACGACACCATCGTCGTCGGCCACAATCACATCACCGGCATTCACCAGTTCCTGTGCACAAACCACCGGCACGTTCACCGAACCCAAAGTCTCTTTCACGGTTCCTTGCGCCCCGATCGCTTTGGACCAAACCGGAAAACCCATCTCGGTCAGATCGCGCACGTCACGCACTCCGGCATCAATCACCAGACCCCGACATCCCCGCGCCATTGCCGAGGTCGCCAGAAGATCACCAAAGTACCCCGCATCGGACGGAGAGATAGTCCCCAGAACCATGATATCACCCGCTTGCAACTGCTCGATGGCTACGTGGATCATCCAGTTGTCCATCGGTGGCGCCAGAATGGTGACCGCCGATCCAGCCACCCTTGCGCCGGAATAGATAGGGCGCATGTAGCTTGCCAGCAGCCCCTTGCGGCCCTGCGCTTCATGCACAGTTGCAACGCCGCATGCTGCCAAGCCATCGATCACATCCTGATCAGCACGTTCAATATTCTGAACCACAACGCCCGTTTGTCTCGGTTGAATACCCATCAGCTCAGCTCGTCTACAGTGCGCGGGAAGATCGATTCAAACCCTTCTGCGTATTTGCAGTCACGCCCGCCAGCCATACCGCCCGAGTTACGTTTGAAATGGTTCGCGCGTTGCTGAGCGACGCGAGTGTAGAAATCCCAAAGGTGAATCTGGCCTTCATTGCATTCCATCGCCTTGCGTTTCTTTTCCCAAACTGGGGTGATGTCCAAGAATACGTCCGGCTTCCAATGCATCTGCTCGGTTTGATGTGGCTCGAACAGATACATCTGTGGCGCGCCCAGAACCTTTTGACCCGGGTTATGCCCCCATGCCTGCGCGATCATCCGGCAGGTCAAAGCAAAATCTGTCGTCTTCATATGGTCAGTGTTGTACGGGTCCCATTTCGAGTGGGACATCATAAAGTTCGGCTGCACGTCGCGGATAATATCAACAACCTGATTTTCTGCCTCGTCGGTGAACCGCAGGGGATAGTCGCCCATATCGAGGAATTTGATGTCGTGAACGCCCAATGCTTCAGCGGCATTCTCGGCTTCACCGCGACGGATCGCCTTAACTTCATCCAGCGATTTGCCTTCTTTCCAAAGTCGGGCACTTTCACCCCGCTCTCCGAAGCTTAGACAGCAGACTGTCACGTTGTAGCCAAGTTCCTGATGCAAAGCGATCGCACCACCACAACGCCAAACAAAGTCTGCCGCATGGGCGCTGATCACCAGTGCTGATTTGCTATCCGACATTTCTTTTCCCTATTCGTAAGAAAGCTGTTCACATTTCGCGCTCCAAAATGCCTTGAACGACCCGCCTTGCCTATTTCGAAAGAAGGGTAGACTATTAGTTTTATCTATGAGGCAGCAAAATGCAGTCAGAGCCCACTTTCAAAGATCTGCCCAATATCAGGCACATGCATGTGTTCTGTATAGCCGAGGCCCATCACTCGATCTCTACCGCAGCAGACCGGATGTACATTACGCAACCTGCGGCCAGTCAGGCTGTTGCCAAACTTGAACGCGACATCGGATTTGCCCTGCTAATCCGCGGAAGCAAGGGATTAACCACCTCGAAAGAAGGGATGATTTTTGCCAATCGGGCCGGTCGGGCGTTGAATCTATTGAAAATGGGCGCAGACGCAGCCCTTTCTTCGGTGGGTGAGGAAAACAAGCATCGCAAACTTGAACAAAAGGTGACGTCTGCCCAGTTGCGCGCCTTGACCGCGATTGGATCACACGGAAGCTATACCGTCGCCGCGCGCGCCTTGGGGCTTGCACAGCCAACGGTCTACAGAACGGCCAAAACACTAGAGGAAACCTGCGGATTTGAGGTTTTCCGCTCGGCACCCGGCGGAATCGAATTAACCGGCGCAGGCCAACTTCTTAACAGAGCCGTCAAGCTGGCTCGCGCGGAAATCCGTCAAGCGCACGAAGAACTGGCGGCTCTGTCCGGAAACGGCCGAATTAGCTTTACATTGGGCAGCCTTCCATTGGCGCGCAGTGAAATTGTGCCCGCCGCCATTCAAAAAATGGTGTCTGAAGAAAAACACCTGCAAGTTCGCGTCATCGAAGGCCGGTATTCCGAATTGTTACGCGACTTGCGGGAAGGTGAAATTGACTGCCTGATCGGGGCGCTGCGCAATCCCCCACCCGCCGATGATATTGTCCAAGAAAAGCTCTTCATGGATTCACTGGCTTTGATCGTAGGACCAAACCATCCACTAGTCGGCGAACCCGCGATATCATTGGAAGACGCACTATCGTTTCCTTGGATAGCATCCCCGATTGCCACGCCTGCCGGTCAATTCATTTTTCAAACACTGAAAATTGAAGACCGTCCCCAAACTCCGATCCGCGTGGTTACATCGTCATTGGTTGTCATTAGGGGGCTGATGCAGCGGGATAATTTTGTGACTGTAATCTCGGAACAGCAAATTAAAGAAGATTTGCGGGATGGGACGCTCGTAAAATTGCCGATACCGCTTGAAAACAACAAACGAGCCATCGGTCTGACAACCCGTATAAACTGGCAACCCACAGACGCACAGAACCGCTTCCTGGAGACGTTGAAAAACTCTGCAGTGTTGGCAACCAAGTAACCCAGTATAGCCTACACTTATACACCGCACCCGTTTCAAATTGGATTAGAAGGCCTACAAGTCTCTATGTAACGTGCAGCTATGATCCCGACCGCAATGCGAAAAGAGGATCGGAAAGGAAACGCGATGGAAAAAGATTATGAAGATATTCCGGGCACCTTCGTCTTTGACGCGGACCGCTCGCGCGAGGGATATCACCTGAACCAATTCTGTATTTCTTTAAGATTGCAGAAAAACCGCGACGCATTTCAGGCGGATGAAGAAGCCTATCTTGACGGCTTCCCTATGACTGCCGATCAACGCGACGCAGTTTTGAAACGCGACTGGAACCGCCTGCTCGAACTGGGTGGAAACATCTACTACACCAGCAAACTGGCCGCAAACGACGGCATCAACTTTCAAAACCTGGCGGGTCTGATGACCGGCATGGGTGTTGAAAAATACCGTGAAATGATGGTGAACGGCGGTCGCCCGATCGAAGGCAATCGATACAAATCCGAGTGGGGAGAAGAATAATGGCAAAAATTACCGCAGGTATCGGCTGCTCGCACGTGCCCGCCATTGGCGTCGCAATGGACTTGGGCAATACGCATGAGCCGTATTGGCAGCCGGTTTTCAAGGGTTTTGAAAAATCGCGCCAGTGGCAGAAAGAAAACAATCCCGATGTGATCTTCATGGTCTACAACGACCACTGCACCGCGTTTGATGCGTCTTGCATTCCAACCTTCGCCTTGGGATGCGCAGCCGAATTCCAGCCCGCCGACGAAGGCTTTGGCCCGCGTCCTGTTCCGGTCGTGAAAAACCACCAGAAAATGGCCAGCCATATCGCCCAGTCGCTGATCCTTGATGAATTCGACATCACTATCATGAACGAAATGGAGGTCGACCACGGTCTGACCGTTCCACTTTCGGTGATGTACGGTGATATCCCGCAAGATGGCGAATGGCCTGCATTGGTTATTCCGCTTTGTGTGAACGTGGTGCAGTACCCAGCGCCAACGGGCAATCGCTGTTACAATCTGGGGAAAGCTATCCGCCGAGCGATTGAAAGCTTTGATGAAGACCTGAACGTGCACATCTACGGTACAGGCGGCATGAGCCACCAGCTGCAGTACAAACGCGCAGGTTTGATCAACTCAGAGTGGGACAATGCCTTCCTTGACCGTTTGACCTCGGACCCCGAGGGGCTCGCGCAAATGCCTCACGTAGAATACCTGCGCGAAGCGGGCTCGGAAGGGGTTGAGATGGTGATGTGGCACGTCATGCGCGGTGCCCTGAACGATGACATCACCGAGGTCCACCGTTTCTATCACGTCCCGGCATCGAATACTGCCGTGGGGCATATCATTTTTGAAAACCACGCCTGAGAAAGGAACGCGACATGCGAATTTGTGTAGCGGGGGCTTATGGCGCCTTTGGGATGAAACACCTCGAGGCTTTGGACGCTATTGAAGAAGTCACCGTGACCTCGGTCATGGGCCCGACCCAGTCGAAAATCGAAGCGCTGGCCACCGAGCGTGGCATCGGCCATGCCTCGACCGATCTGAATGAGTGTATCAACCGTGATGACGTTGACGCTGTCATTCTGGCCACACCGACCCAGCTTCACGCGGAACAAGCCATTGCCTGCATGAAGGCGGGCAAGCCGGTGTTCATCGAGATTCCAATGTCGGACTCGCTGGAAGACGCGCGCCGTATTTGTGAAGTGCAAAAGGAAACCGGCGTTTTAGCCATGGCCGGTCAGGTGCGCCGCTATAACCCGTCGCATCAGTGGATCAACAACAAGATCCGCGCAGGCGAGCTGAAAATCCAGCAGATGGACGTGCAGACCTATTTCTTCCGTCGTTCGAACATGAACGCCAAAGGCGAGCCGCGCAGCTGGACCGATCACCTGCTATGGCACCACGCCTGTCATACGGTCGATTTGTTCCAGTACCAAACTGGCGAGGTCGCAACCGAGGCGTTCGGCATCCAGGGTCCGGCGCATCCGGAACTGGGCATCGCAATGGACATGACCATCGGAATGAAGGTGCCGTCCGGCGCGATTTGTACACTATCTCTGTCGTTCAACAACGACGGTCCTCTGGGCACTTTCTTCCGCTATATCTGCGATCACGGCACTTACATCGCTCGTTATGACGATCTTTATGATGGGCGTGAAAACCAGATTGATCTGTCAGATGTCGCAATCTCGAACAACGGGATCGAGCTGATCGACCGCGAGTTTATCGCCGCAATCAAAGAAGGTCGCGAGCCGAACGGATCAGTCCACGAGGTACTGTCGTCGATGGAAACACTCGACCGGATCGAGAAATCATTCCAAAGCTGAATCTTAGAGCAAGCCCGGAAAGGCCGGCGTTTTCGTCGGCCTTTTGCATTTAGACAACAACTTTGCGGGCCACCTGCTCGCCCACTTCAAAGACGCGCTTATACCGCGCCACCTCGTGGGCAGGTCCCATCGCCTTGTTCGGATTATCCGACAGCTTCACGGTTGGACGACCATTCGCCGAAACGGCTTTACAAACCAGCGAGAACGGAGCCAAACCATCCCCTGGCACAAGCCCTCGGAAATCATTCGTTAGCAACGTCCCCCAGCCGAAAGACACTCTGGCCCGCCCCGTAAACCGCTCTTGCAGTTCGATCATCTTCTCAACATCCAAGCCGTCCGAGAAAATAATCAGCTTTTCGGCTGGGTTCTCACCACGCTCTTTCCACCAGTTGATCGCCACCTCTGCCGAAGCCTCGGGATCACCGCTGTCGATACGGATACCTGTCCACCCCGCCAACCAATCCGGCGCGCCTTTCAAGAAGCCCTTGGTACCGTAGGTGTCCGGCAGAATGATCCGCAGATTGCCATCATGTTCTTCGTGCCAATCAGCCAGAACATCATAAGGGGCTTGTCGCAAAGCGTTGTCATCTTCAGCCAAAGCCGAATAGATCATCGGTAGTTCATGGGCATTCGTACCAATCGCCTCGACTTCACGCCGCATGGCAATCAGGCAATTCGACGTACCGACAAATTTGTTTCCCAGACCTTCCTGCATCGCCTGTACGGCCCAGTCCTGCCACAAAAAGGAATGCCTACGACGCGTCCCAAAATCCGCAATCCGCAGTCCTTCCACCTTGCGCAACCGCTCGACCTTTTCCCAAAGCTTTGTCATCGCCCTTGCGTAAAGCACTTGTAACTCGAACCGGCCCATTTCGGCCAGAACCGCGCGGCTGCGCAGCTCCATTAAAACGGACAGCGCAGGTATTTCCCAAAGCATCACCTCGGGCCAGCTGCCTTCGAATGTCAGTTCATACTGACCGTCGCGCTTTTCCAAATGATAATCAGGCAAGCGCAGGTTTTCGAACCAGTCCATAAAGTCAGGTCGGAACATCTGCCGTTTGCCGTAAAAAGTGTTACCGCGCATCCAGGTGCTTTCGCCGCGCGAAAGCGACAGGCTACGCACATGGTCCAGCTGTTCGCGCAACTCGCCTTCATCAATCAGGTCTGCAAGGCGGATATCAGTGGTCCGGTTGATCAGCGAAAACCGCACCTGTGTATGGGGTTTGTTGCGAAAAACACTCTGACACATCAACAGCTTGTAAAAGTCTGTGTCGATCAAAGACCGGACGATCGGGTCGATCTTCCACTTGTGGTTATAGACGCGCGTTGCGATATCCAACGGTAAACCCTCTTTTAGATGCGAGCTTGATAACGTCTGCAAAGACGGCTTGTCACGCATCTGTCGTCCATATTCCGCGAATTTTATTGAAATTATGAAGATTTTGCCCCGGTTTGCGCTGACGCGCGCCTAGCTTTTGATCTCTACGCCCTTCTGGCGCATATCGGCCAGCGCTGCGCCTAGACTGCCGTTCAGATCAATGCCGCGACAGGCCTTTTCTTCCAGCACAACATCAAAGCCCTGAGAAACGGCATCAAGCGCCGAGTAATAGACGCAAAAATCCGTTGCCAATCCCGTCAAAACGACCTTTTCGACACCCAGGCTTTTCAAGTAACCGCTTAGTCCTGTCGGCGTTGTTCGGTCATTTTCAAAAAACGCCGAGTAGCTGTCGATCTCTTTTCGAAAGCCCTTGCGAATGGTCAAATGCGCGGAATCTATGTTCAAATCGCCGTGGAAATCTGCGCCAACGCTACCCTGAACACAGTGATCTGGCCACAGCACCTGATCCCCGTAGGACATCTTCACCATCTCCATCGGGGCCGCCCCTTCGTGTTGACTGGCGAAAGACAGGTGACCTTGTGGATGCCAATCCTGCGTCAGAACCACGATTCCAAAGCCGTCAATCATCTGATTGATCACCGACACAACCTGATCCCCCTCCGGAACCGCCAAAGCCCCGCCAGGACAAAAATCATTCTGGACATCAACGATGATCAAGGCCGAATTATTTTGGTATTTCATAGGTCCGTCCGGTTTCAGAAAACACTCCAAGGTCATCCTACAGGCCATACCCGAGGTATCACAATGCGGTATTAGGATTTTGTTAACCGAACACTCCAACAATTGTCCGCAACCCGTAACCACCGACCCACCGAAATTAACGAAGCGTTCATTCCCGCGCTCTACCCCTGATACTCGGGTGGAAGAATAGGTGGATGGGATGAGCGCGCAATCAAACGCGGCGCCAGTCATCATCAAACGGAAGAAAGTCATCGTTGCCGGTGGTCACCACGGCGGCGCGTGGAAGGTCGCATATGCAGACTTCGTCACGGCGATGATGGCGTTCTTCATGTTGATGTGGCTGTTGAACGCAACAACAGAACAACAACGCAAGGGGCTTGCGGATTATTTCAACCCTACCGTTCCGGTAAACCGGATTTCCGGTGGCGGCGACGGATCGTTTGGCGGGGACAGTGTCTTTTCGGAAGAGGTCCTTCCGCAGGTTGGCATGGGGGCGTCAAACCGGCACCCGACCGAAGCCCGTCAAGCCCGCGGCGCGCTTGGGGCCAGCATCGACGGAGAAGCGCGTGACGAAGGATCGCAAGACGATGAGTTACATGCTTTGGAAGAAAAGCTTTTGGGGCGTAGTGGCGAAAGTATGGTCGAAGACAACGTATTTCGGCAGATCATCACGCGGGTCACCGAAGAAGGTCTCGTGATCGAACTGTTCGCCCTAGAAGGATCGCCACTTTTCCTTGATGACGGTATTACCCCGACACCACTGCTTCAGGATATGGCCGTTGTTCTGTCTCACAATCTTCGCAGCCTGAACAACAACATCGCCTTGTCTGCTCATACGCGCGCCCGGCCGGTTGTATTGCGCGAAAATACCGTTTGGGAACAATCGGCTGATCGCGCCAACGCCATGCGCCAACTCATGGTTTGCAAGGGAACCAAGGCCAGCCGCATTCGCAAAATTACGGGGCATGGGGCCTCGTCACCCATGTCATTTGATCCCATGGCGATAAGAAACAATCGCATCGAGGTGATCGTGCTTCGCAACCTGCCAGATTAGAGCAAAGTTTAAACATTAGGGGGCCGTTAAGCATGAGGCGCTAGCTGTAGAGAACCAAGCGATTCTCGAAAACAGCAGGTGCGGCATGACGATTTCCTCTTCCCTCAACGCTGGCGTGGCCGGTCTGAACGCGAACGCCAGCAAACTGGCCTCGATTTCGGACAACATTGCCAACGCCTCGACCTATGGGTACCGGCGTGTCGAAACCACGTTTCATTCCATGGTTACGGCGGGAAACGGGGGAAAATACGCTGCGGGCGGGGTGCGCGCCAGCACCCAACGCCTGATCTCCGAAGGGGGCACGCTGGTCACCAGTGCCAACCCCACCGATCTTGCCATTCGCGGTCGCGGGTTTTTGCCCGTTGCATCGGGTGCCTTCGTACCCGGCGCCGAAGGCTCGCCGGAAATGCTTTTGACGACAACGGGCAGCTTCCGACCGGACGAAAATGGATATCTGCGCAACGAATCCGGTATGATCCTGATGGGTTGGCCTGCAAATTCAGACGGTACCATTCCGACCTATCCCCGCGACACGTCCGAAGGATTGCAACCCATCCGCATCAACGCCAACCAGCTTGACGAACAGGCAACCACCGAAATCAACCTTGGCCTCAATCTTCCCGCAACAGACACAATCGCGGGATCCGATGGGCAAACGCAGGAACTTTCAGTGGCCTACTACGACAATCTTGGGCTTGTCCAAAGCATGAATGTAGAATTCATCCCCACGGTTCCCTCGTCTGGCGCGTCAAACAGCTGGCGAATGATCTTGCGTGATGGGGCATCTGAGGACGCCATTGTAGGCGACTATATGCTCAACTTTGCAGACAGCCGGATTGCAGGCGGTACACTGGAATCCGTCACAGATAGTTTGGGTGGTGCCTATGATCCTGCGACCGGCGGCATCTCGGTCACAGCGCGACGGGGTGACATCTCGATACACATCGGTGGCTTGGGTGATGAAACGGGCATGA
>Ga0181591_10002606_pt1 | contig 15523 bp, 10 predicted proteins | sample 071ome_33_FD_133757 | JGI IMG/M metagenome (GOLD analysis project Ga0181591, IMG submission 133757) | Coastal salt marsh microbial communities from the Groves Creek Marsh, Skidaway Island, Georgia - 071412AT metaG (megahit assembly) | ecosystem: Environmental > Aquatic > Marine > Intertidal...
AAACATCTATCGCTCTGAAGCAGTGGTCTCTCCCGTTGGCCAAGAAGCTGGTGGTCTTTCTGGGTTGGCAGCTAAATACGGAGGCCTTGCTAGCCTTGCAGGCATCTCATTACCGTCGGGTGATTCCAATAAGGCGGTTATTGCGATAGAGGTTCTTCGCTCACGCGATTTTCTTCAGCAGTTCATCTCGCGTCACGACAATGTACTGAGAGACTTAATGGCCGTTGATGGTTGGAGTCTGGATAGTAATGAACTTTCCTTTGATAGCGACGATTACGATGCTGAAAAAAAACAATGGGTCAGGGATGTCAATCCGCCTTTCAAGCCAGAACCTTCCTTGCAAGAGGCGCATGAAGAGTTTGTGGAGTTATTATCAATTAACACCGATAAAGACTCGGGTTTGATAACGATCGGCATTGATCACTATTCACCTTACGTTGCTCAGCAGTGGGTGACTTGGGTTGTTAACGATATAAATCAGATCACACGAGATCAGGATGTCGAGCAAGCTGAGAAGTCGATTGCGTACCTTAAAGAACAAATCAATGAGACAGCTGTTGCCGATCTACAGGCGGGTTTCTTTGAGATGATTCAAGACCAGATCCAGACAATCATGTTGGCGAAGGCTACGCCGGAGTATCTTTTCAAGACTATCGATCCTGCACTTGTCCCTGAAGAGAAGATCAAACCAAAGCGTGCATTGATTGTTGCACTTGGTGCTGTCTTAGGTGGTCTACTGGGTATTGTCTTGGTGCTTGTTCGCCATTATTCAAACAAGGATGCTTGATCCATGAAGGTGCTTGTTACTGGTGCGGCCGGTTTTATTGGCTCAACCTTGTCTATGCGTTTGTTAGCGCGAGGTGATGAGGTTATTGGTATCGATAATCATAATGATTACTACGATCCGGCGTTAAAAGAAGCGCGCTTGAATCGTTTTATTGATAATCCCAATTACACGCATATTCGAATTGATTTGGCTGATCGTGCGGGCATGGCGGCATTGTTCGAAGAACATAAACCACAACGAGTGGTTAACTTAGCAGCACAGGCAGGTGTACGTTACTCGTTAGAAAACCCGCTCTCGTATATTGATAGTAACCTAGTTGGCTTTGGTCATATTCTTGAAGGCTGCCGTCATAACGGGGTAGAGCACCTTGTCTATGCTAGCTCATCTAGTGTCTACGGTGCCAATACGCAGATGCCGTTCTCTGTACACCACAATGTGGATCACCCGCTGAGTCTATACGCAGCGACCAAGAAGGCTAATGAGCTGATGGCGCATACTTACAGCCATCTCTACGATCTACCAACAACAGGACTGCGTTTCTTTACGGTGTACGGTCCTTGGGATCGTCCCGACATGGCGCTGCAGAAGTTTGCTCAAGCCATCACTAAAGGCGAGACGATCAAGGTCTTCAACTACGGTAACCACCGACGTGACTTCACTTACATCGATGACATCGTTGAAGGTGTTATACGTATTCTAGATCGCCCAGCACCACCGAATCCTGAGTGGTCTAGTGAGAATCCAGATTCGGCAACAAGTTCAGCACCTTGGCGCGTTTATAACATCGGTAATAACAATCCAGTAAACCTGATGGATTACATCAGTGCATTGGAAGAGGCGTTGGGTAAAGAGGCTAAAAAAGAGTTTTTGCCTATTCAGCCAGGTGATGTGCCCGATACATACGCTGAGGTCTCGGATCTTGTAAAAGAGTTTGATTACAAGCCCAACACTTCAGTGAAAGAGGGTATTGCGAACTTTGCTCAATGGTTTAAAGACTATTACGGTTGATGCTAATCAATTCTCAAACTCGCTAATGAGCCCAGCTAACAACCATTTGAATTATTGCAATTAAGTTTTTGAGGTGGCTGTGCGGTCAATGAAGTCCTTATTATTGTTTTTTCTTTCATCCTGCTTAGTGCACACTGTATGGGCATTGAGTGATCCTCAGCTTATTGTAAAAGCTACAGCTGATCAGTTGATGCTAGAAGTCCAGCTTAAAAAAACAGAGTTAGAGGCAGATCCCCAAAAGGTTTATATGCTTGCTGACAAATATGCATCGCCTTACTTTGATTACTCAGCGATGACGCAATCAGCGGTTGGGGCTTTTTGGCGCCAGGCGTCAGATAAACAAAAGCAAAAATTAACTACTCAATTTAAGCAACTTCTCGTTAAAACCTACGGAACAGCGTTGCTCGGTATGAGTAGCGATATATCCATCGAATATCCTCCCTATCATTTTGAAGAGGGGCAGACTTCCGTTGTGGTGCCAACCCGAATGCAACTTGAAGGCGCTCCTGCAATACCTGTTAATTATCGTGCGGTACTTCGTGATGGGTTATGGAAAGTGATTGATATAACGATTGATGGCATTAGTTTGGTAACCAATTTTCGTAGTTCTTTTAAAAGAGAAATTCAAATTGGTGCGTCAAAGGTGAAGGGGAGTGGTCGTATTGAAGCGGGGATTGATCGATTGATCCGCTCTTTAGCGGAAAAAAATGCTAGCTAGTTTTATAAGTCTTTAACACGATAAGGCATATTATCGCCACTTTCATGTTCTTGTAGTAATGCATTTTTATAATCAAATCAGCGCTTAGGATTTTAGTTCGCTTTTCAAATATTGGCAGGCACCCAGCAACCCCGGGTTGGGATGTGTGATGATGAAAGTTGGCACATTCTCCATGTATCCACGGTGTTTTCCTCTATTTTCAAACGACTTAACAAAGTTACTTTCCTTGAGAAGCGATGCATGGCGATGGCAGATGCCTCCTGCAATATAGACCCCATCAAATGTACCAAGAGATAAAGCGAGGTCCCCGGCAGCTTGTCCTAGTAGTTCAAAAAATAAATCTACGGCTCTTGTTGCTAGTGGATTTGATTTATTTTCATGTTCTACAAAAATATCTTCGGCGGCAAGAGGTAGCGTTTCTTTCCCTTCAATTTGGCCAAGGGCCCAGTAGAGGTTTTCAATCCCGGGGCCTGATAACAAATGCTCTCTTGTGACTTGCTCAAAACGATGCCTTAAGGCGGAAAGAATTGCGCTTTGAAACTCGTTTTCTGGCGAAAATCCTAAGTGGCCCGCCTCACTAGATATGGCGAAAGATACACCTTTATTTTTGTATAGAGCGGATACACCAAGACCTGTTCCGGGTCCTATTACACCAAGTGAAAAATGTGTTTTCTCATTAAGATTACCATGGTGATTGCTTTTTGCGTTGAGTGATACCAGGTGTAAATTGTCAATACAAGGCAATGAATAGGCTATCGCAGTGAAGTCATTAACAAGGATTGCGTTGCTAAGTGAAAAGTCTGATTTAAGCGTTTCAGTATCCATGACCCAGGGATTATTCGTTAAAACTGCATATGAGCCGTTGTTTCGAATTGGTCCCGCTACAGCAAGGCACAGTTGATCCATGGATGGTGTATTTACAAGTGATAGGTAGTGATTCAATGCGCATGTTAAAGACTCGAAATCTGCACACTTAAAGCTCTTCTCGTAGTGAAACCCACTGTTGTTACAAATGGCGAAACGGGCATTTGTACCGCCAATATCTCCAGCGATGCATATCTGATTTTCAATCATGAGTATCCTGATGTGTTTGGGTTTGTAGACTTGACATGTACTATAGCAAACTTTAAATTGCTATATAGCAGATAATCTTGGGCCCACTTGGAATGCAGTACGACAAAAAAATTCAATCTTTTATAGCCCCTAATGACACGTTGGGCAAAAGTGTTTCTAGAGATCATTTCATCAACATGGGCTTTTCGCCCAATTCCTTGATTTCAGATAATTCATTGAAACAGAACCTTTATCTTGCGGATGGCTACATATCGCAAGGGGCTCTGCGCTTGTCTTTCAGTCCCTATATGAATGGTCAGCGTCCCGGAGTTGAAATTGATAAGGAGCAGATCTCCTCGCGTTTTGAAGTCATTTCAAAATATGTCAGTGGGATTCGATTATTTTCCCTCAAGGATGGCAATCATCAGTCAATGATGCTGGCTAAGAAGTCAGGTAAAACTGTAATGGCAGGTGTTGATGTGGGTTCGGACCAAAATGAAAACTATGTCCAACTTGAGAATACTCTTTGGTATTTGACCGAGCACTCTGTAGACATCCTTTCTATTGGTAACGAGGTTCTTCTTAGAGGAGAACTTTCTGTAAGCGATTTGATTGAATTGATAGTTGAGGCTAAGCGTCGTGCTCCTGCATTAAAGGTTGGGTATGTGGATGCTTATTTTGTCTTTGAGAAATATCCAGAGCTGGTTGATGTCTGTGACGTTATTTTGATCAATTGTTACCCCTTTTGGGAGTACTGCCCTGTTGATTTGGCTATCGATCATTTAGATAGTATGTACGAACGAGCTGTTGCTGTTTCAAACGGAAAGCAAGTTATTGTTGCAGAAACGGGTTGGCCGAGTCAGGGAGCTTCTTGTGGTCTTGCGTTCCCCGGTTTTGATAGTGCACTTGGTTATTTTGTAGCTGCGATGGAATGGTCTCAACGCAAAGATGTTGAAATGTATTATTTTGCTGCGTTTGATGAATCATGGAAAATGTCTGATGAAGGCGATGTGGGGGCTTATTGGGGGCTGTGGGATGAAATGGCTAAGCGAAAATTTACGCTAGATAACGGTTAGATATGACAAATCATCAGCGTGCTATCTGCTATTCAGGCTACCGTTCAGGCCAATCTCCGGTTACTGGTATTTATCCATCATACGATGAAGTGAAAGAAGACCTCATGATTCTTGAGCCTCATTGGGACGTGATTCGCATCTATGATTGCAGTGAGCATGCCAATTTAGTTTTACGAGCTATCACAAATGAGTCGCTTAATTTAAAGGTTATGCTAGGCGTAGACTTACGCGCTGAAATAAATAATCCAGGATGTCCTTGGGGTGGTATCTATACTGATGACGAGCTTGAAAGCAACCGTAATCACAACGATGCGGAAATTAATCAGCTTATTGATCTATCGAATGTTTTTCTTGATCAGGTTTTTGCAGTATCCATAGGCAATGAGGCGTCTGTTGACTGGACAGATCATCTAGTCCCGGTAGAGCGTTTAGTCGAGTTGGCGAGACGCGTTAAAACTGCGTCTTTAGCTCCGGTCACTTTTTGCGAAAACTACGTCCCATGGACACAAAAGCTCCAGCCATTGGCTGAAATAATCGACATTATTTCTGTGCATACTTATCCGGTTTGGGAGTATCAATCCTTGGAAAATGCTATTTCCTACACAGAACAAAACTATTTAAGCGTCGCCAACGCGTATCCGGATAAGCAAGTCATTATTACGGAGGCAGGCTGGACCACGCAGTCCAATGGTCGTGGAATTGAACCACATAACGTATCGGTTGAGCATCAACGTGCTTACTTGAAAGACCTGATTCTATGGAGTCAAAACACAGGGGTTTTAACTTTTGTGTTTGAAGCATTTGACGAGCCATGGAAAGGCTCTAATGACCCATTGGAGCCTGAAAAACACTGGGGTCTCTACTATGTCGATAGAACACCTAAACACGAAATGATTCGATAATCCCACGATTAATGATCTGGAGAAAATTATGACCACCGATTCTGAACAAAAAACTATTTCCGGATCAATTCCCTTGGGTCAGAAAATCGCCTTCGGTGCAGGCATGTTAGGTAATCAACTTTTTCCGGCGGCCTTGTCTATTTTCATGGTAGTGCTAGTTAAAGGTTTGGGTTTATCGCCCATTCTTTGGGGGCTTCTGTTCTTTGTTCCTCGGTTGCTCGATGCTATTACAGACCCTCTCATGGGCTTTATATCTGATAACACGATAAGTCGTTGGGGGCGCAGAAAGCCCTATGTTTTCATAGGTGGCATTCTCTCAGGCGTCTTCTTTGTACTCATGTGGCAGGTTTATCCAGAAAATGGAGAGATATTTAACTTTTGGTATTTTCTTTTTTTCTCGATGGTGTTTTACGTTGGACTGACCATCTTTTCGGTGCCCTATGTTGCCATGGGTTATGAGATGTCCGGTGAATACCATGAACGCACACGTCTGATGGCAATTGCACAGTGGATAGGGCAGTGGGCATGGGTGATAGTACCTTGGTTCTGGGTGCTGATATATGACCCGTCATTATTTGAAAATGCCGCTGAGGGTGCGCGAACTCTTTCATTTGGGGTGGGTTTGTTTTGTGCATTCCTTACGGTCATTCCCGCTATTTATTGTGCAACGCAGGACGTTGACGTTACGGAATTAAAACCAATCAACAAAGACACTCTAAAGCAATGTTTTTCAGATATTTATCAAAGCATTAAAGAGGTGTTTAGAATCCCCGCATTTGCAAGAATTTGTGGCGCCACTTTTTTTGTTTTCAATGCTTTTAATACCGTTGCGGGATTTTCTTGGTTCATTATTGTTTATCTTATGAATGGTGGTGATGCCGGTGCTGCTGGTACGTGGCCTGCATGGTTTGGAACGCTTAGTGCTTTGTCCACTTGCTTTTTAGTTATACCGATTGTTACCGCAATGTCTGCACGCCTAGGTAAAAAGACAACCTTCATGATTTGTCAGTCAATCTCTTTAATTGGCTATGTTTTGTTTTATTGGTGTTTTGATCCAAACCAACCATGGCTAATGTTTGTCCCACTACCATTGTTTGCTTTTGGTATTGGATCATTATTTACCATCATGATGTCAATGACTGCAGATATTTGTGACCTTGATGAACTAACCAATGGCGTCCGTAGAGAGGGAGTTTTAGGCGCTATATTCTGGTGGATGGTAAAATTTGGTTTTGCTATAGCGGGTTTGTTAAGTGGTTTGATTCTATCGATGGTTGGTTTTGATGAATCAATTTCAGCACAACCGGCGGATGTGCTTGAGGGTTTAAAGTTGTCTTATATTATCGTGCCGTCAATTGGTACGATAATCGCGATCTACATCATGCGTGGATATGATCTTGATGAACAGAAGGCTGGTGATGTGCGTAATAAGTTAGAAGTCAGAAAATTGGGTTAATTGTTTAGCCAGTCTTTTCTAATGATGTCTTTGCTGGGGTTGAACATGTTTCTCTGATAATTAAATTGCAAGGCATTGTGATGCTCTTTTGTGCAATCTCTTTTCCTGTTACAAGATTGTTCAACAAGTGTAAGGCATTTCGTGCTATTTCATCGGTTGGGACTTTCAGCGTAGTTAGGGCGGGAGTTACTTGTTCTGCGACATCAATATCATCAAAGCCTGTAATGCTGACATCCCTAGGTACCTCCAAATTATTTTTCTTAAGCTCTTTGATCGCGCCGAGTGCCATTTCGTCGTTGGCACAGATAAGCGCGGTTGGCAATGTACCTTTATTTAAGAAGTATTTAATTCCTGATATGCCTGATTCGAAAGAAAAGTCTCCATTGAAGATAAGTTCTTCATCTATCTGAAGATCGTTTCGTTGAATGCCATACAAGTAACCCGCATGTCTATCTCTGCCCACATCTGAGTCAATTAGACCACGCATAAAACCAATTCGACTGTGGCCTAATTCAGCAAGTAAATTGACACTAGATACTAGGGCATCAAAGTTCTCCAGCGTAACTGATGGTATGGTTTTATTGGCAGAGTTGTTGTCAATGGTTACTACAGGGAGTTTCTCAGCCATCGAAACAATAGTGTTGTCAATGTCTTCACGACAGGTTGCTATTACACCATCGAGTCGTTTTAGTGTGCGACTAAAGCTATCGGGGTCTTCATCGTTAAAAAAGACAATCTCACAGCCGCGTTGGTTTGCTTCCTTGACTAGAGCTTTGAAGATGAGAGAGTAATAACTTGATGAGATCCCATTTTGTATATTTTTGTCTAAGAAGAATCCGATGAGTCTTTGACGGTTTTTCTTTGGAGAGGCCAGAATAAAAGTTCCTTTTTGTGCCTCTCGAACCAATAAGCCCTCGTTCACCAAAAGATCAACAGCTTTTCTAACTGTCATATAAGAAACATTATGAGTTTCAGCCAGAGCTCTCTCACCTGGCATTTTATGGGTATATCTCTTGGTTTTAATGGATGATCTAAGAAGGTTTGCAACTTCAATGTATTTTGGAGTGATTTCGCTAGGCATGGTTAAGTCACAGTTTTTTTAGGAACTTGGAAAAGGGTGCATCGGACACCATCTGTAATTATCACAGATTAGGTATGTTTAATTATATATGCTATATAGCAAATATCAAATTGTATTGTTCTTCTTACAGAGACCTACACTATTTTGAGTGGACATAATCTTTCAACTTTATGCCATCTGACTAATTGGCCATTTCTGAATGGGTTTTAAATTGAGTAATGCGAACCATATCCCTTTATTTTATAAACTCATCTATGGTCTGGGTGCCTTTGTTAATAACCTGCTTGCAGCAGCAATCGGGGGTATGGTGATCGTATTAAATCTGGGATTAGGAATGAACCCTGCCTTAGTTGGTTTATTGGGGGCTATCCCTCGTCTCACAGATGCGATTACAGACCCTTTGATGGGTTTTATATCTGACAACACAAGGTCGCGCTGGGGCAGGCGACGGCCTTATATTTTTATCGGTGCGATAGTTGCCGGCCTGTCTTTTGCAGTCTTATGGCAATTTCCCTCAAATATGTCTGAAAGCTTTTACTTTTGGTTTTTTTTACTAGGCTCTTTTGTTTTTTACCTTGGTTATACGATCTTTGCTACACCATGGGTTGCATTGGGATATGAGTTAACGGCGGACTATCATGAACGCACACGCCTCATGGGCGTACAGAATTTTATCGGCCAATTGGCTTATGTGGTATCACCGTGGTTTTTGGTCATTATGCAGGCAGAAATGTTTGATGACATGGTCGAAGGTGCATCCTACTTGGCTCTAGGAATTGGTCTCATAACAATCATCATTGGTATTTTACCCGCTATTTATCTTCGTGAACGGTTTGCTAAGGGAGCAAAACCAGGAATCTCATTAGCATCTGCTCGAGTAATCGATAATGTAAAAGCCTTTTTAAAAGGGTTTGCTTTAACACTGAGTGTAAAGCCATTCCGTTACCTATGTTACGCAACATTTTTGGTTTTTAATGGCTTTATGCTCATCGCAGCATTTTCTTCTTATGTCATTATTTATTATGTTTTTTCTGGTGACACTGAAATGGGTGCAGAGTATGCAGGGTGGGCTGGCAGTGTGGGTGCGGTCTCGACCTTTATTGTCATTGCATTGGTGTCTATGTTGTCATCACGAATTGGCAAACGTAAAACATTCTTTGTGGCAATGTGGTTATCGATTGTAGGTTATGCACTGAAGTGGGTGTGTTACAGCCCTGATATGCCATGGCTTGTGGTTGTTCCTGCGCCTTTTATGGCATTTGGTCTTGGTGCTCTCTTTACCCTAATGGGTTCGATGATGGCAGATGTCTGTGATTACGATGAATTACAGACAGGTCAACGTCGAGAGGGAATGTTTGGATCCATCTATTGGTGGGTGGTTAAGCTTGGAATGGCAGCAGCATTAGCCGCAAGTGGTTTCTTACTCAATGCCACGGGTTTTGATGTCGCGCTTAAAGGTGCACAAACCGATGATGCAATCCTTTTGATGCGTTTGTTCGATGTGTTAATACCTATCTTAGCCACGTTGCTTGCGGTGTGGGCTATAAAGCGCTATGACCTCACGGAGCATAAAGCGAATGAGATTCGTGAAATACTCGAATTGCGACGTGGTGATCATGGATGAATAGCCATCAACATCCTCCCGTTGTGACATCCATTGTTTCAACTGCTGAAGGAGGTGTTCCGCTAAAACGCTTACCTACTATTGAGTTTAAAAAAGGCTTGGCTGACGGTGAGGTCATTAAGCTTTACCCAAGTGTTAAAAAGCAGCGTATTGAGGGTATTGGTTCATCGTTTACTGAAGCCTCAGCCTATGTTTTAGCTCATATGTCTTTGGATGATCGTGACTCCGTGATGAGGTCATTGTTTGGGCCTGAAGGTGCACAGTTTTCCCTTTGTCGTTTTCCGATTGGTAGCTGTGACTTTTGTGTTTCAGGGCGGTATAGCCATGCGGAACTTGAGAGCGATACGGAGCTTACTTCCTTTTCTATCGCGAATGATAAAGATGGATTTTCTAAAGAATGTTATCCAGATGTGATTGATGAGTCTTATGACCTGCTGCCTATGATGCAGGAAGCAAGGATAATATCGGATGAGGTTGACCAGTCGATACGTTTTATAGGATCAGCTTGGACTGCGCCGCCATGGATGAAGGATAACAATGCATATTATGTTTCCGGTTGCGAGCAAAACAATTTCTCAGGGTCAGGTGGTGTGTTGCTTGATGAGCATTACCAAACGTATGCGCGATATCTTGTGAAGTTTTGCCAAGCGTATGCAAACGAGGGCATTGACTTGTGGGGTTTGACGCCAGTTAACGAACCACTTGGGAATAATGGTCAGTGGGAAAGTATGCACTTTACTCCGGGGACGCAAAGACGTTTTATTCGGGATTATCTAGGCCCATTGCTTCAAAAAGAAAATATCAACCTTGCTGTATTGATATTGGATCACTCAAGGGATCAGCTTGAGCTTTGGGCGGATGAACTTTATTCGGATCCCCAAACAGCAAAATACCTTCATGGTGCCGCAGTGCATTGGTATGAAAGTACTGTCAATGTTTATGAGGATATATTTGAACGAGTTCATGAGAAATATCCTGACTTTTCAATTATTCATACCGAGGGTTGTATTGATGATCTAGGTAATGATGCTCCTGATGGAGTTATGGACCCAGAGGGCTATAAAGAATCTGATTGGTTTAATAACGATAGTTTCTGGTGGAGTAAATCTGCTTCAGATTGGGCATATAGCGTTGACTGGGCTGGTGTAGATGCGTCTGAGCATCCAATGTATGTGCCTGTACATCGTTACGCTAAAAATATTATTGTTAGTTTAGATCATTGGGTATCTGGTTGGATTGATTGGAATTGCGTTTTGGATCAGCGAGGTGGACCAAACCATGTTGGAAATTATTGCGGCGCCCCAATCATGATTAATCATTGTAAAAAACAGATTTATTACACACCCATATTTTACGTACTTTCGCAGTTCAGCCGTTCCATTCGTCCCGGTGATTACGCCATTAAAGTTGAGACAGCACTTTCACCTAATGTGAAAAAAAATGTGTTTAGCAGTGCGACGATTAACAACAAAAATAACATTATAATTCAGATACTTAACACCAATAAATGTATGCATGAGTTAAAAATTGAGCTTGATGGCTATTCAGCGAATTTTGCTGCAGAGCCTAACTCTTTGTCTACGATAACCATTAAATTTCTTGGAATGTGAATCCGCCTTTACACTTTCCGATAAAAATTTTGTATTTTCTTACGAATAATGTGCTATATAGCAGTTATGAATTATTGGAGAGTTGCTATGGGTCAGCCTACTAGAAATCGAATACTGCTAATTTTAGTAGTTTTCCTATTCTCACAGTATGCGTTTGCTAACGATGTTGTAAAAACTGTTAAAGATGAAAAGGGTTGGAAGATGCTCGTTAACGGAGAAAATTTCTTTGTTAAGGGGGTGGTCTGGGGATACTCACCGAAAGGTGAAAATTATTCCTACAATCTTTGGGGCAAGTCAGATGACTTTATTAAGAAAGTCTTACACCAAGATTTTTCAATGATGCAAAAGGCTGGAGTTAATGCCATACGTTCATTCAGCACGATACCGCCGAAATGGGTTACATATATCAATGATACTTACGGGATTAAAACAGCAATAAACCCTCTGATGGGTCGCTATGGCGCATTAATAGATGGTGTATGGACGCCTAATGTTGACTATTCGGATAAAAGAACGCGTCAGATACTCATCGACGAAGTATTGGAAGTTGTTGCTCGTTATAGAGATGTTCGTGGTGTTTTGATGTTCGCCCTAGGTAATGAGGCTAACTACGGACTATCTTGGTCTAGCTTCGAGATCGAAAATTTACCTGTCGGTGAGCAACAGGTGGCAAAGGCAAAGTATCTCTATAGCATGTATGCCGATGCGATTAGGGCTAGTCGTTTTCTTGCGCCAAATAAGCCCTTCACCATAGTTAACGGTGACATTCAATACGCGTCGATTATTAAAGATAAATTGGGTGACATGGATTTGTTGGGCGTTAATGCATACCGAGGAAAAAATTTCACAAGCTTGTGGAAGGATGTGTCTGAGGGCCTAGACTTGCCTGTCTTATTCTTCGAGTTTGGTAGTGATGCGTTGAATGCTAAAACCGGTAAAGAGGCTCAAAAAGAACAGGCTGATTTACTAGTGTCTCAATGGAAAGACATGTACAGCCATAGTCACGGTAATGGCTTTTCCAATTCTATCGGAGGATTTGTTTTCCAATGGCGAGACGAGTGGTGGAAATATAAACAGGTTGAAAATCTGACCAAGCATGACAAAACAGCGTCTTGGTCCAATGGCGGCTACGAGTTTGACTATGTAGAGGGTCGCAATAACATGAACGAGGAGTGGTGGGGTATCACTCGTATGGGCGATATCAATGATGACGGGGTTTATGTCACTGAACCGCGTGTCGCTCTGGATGCGCTAACTGAAGTTTGGGCTCTTGATCCTTTCAAACCAATTGGCTCTAGAACTTCTATTGACACCACCGAATTGTTAGCAAAAGCAAATAAACGTGATGACGAAATGGGGTGGGGTATCAGCCAGGACCCGATTTGGTTTGATGGTGGCGAATTGCGTTTAGAGGCTATCAAAACACGCTCTGACGATGACTCGTTGAACAACACTGACGTGGGCCAAATGATCTTCATGGATTTTGGTTTCCAGTTCGGTGGCAACTTAAGTGGTGACTTCACCTTGAACGCTATTGGTGATGCTGCGGATAGTGCCTTCGAATTTCGATATGGCGACCGCATTATTGACGACAGCGATCCACGTTACGAACTGTATGACTTTCAAGCTACTTATAGCGGCAGAGACTTTGACTTGAGCGCCTTCTATCACGTGCCTCGCTACCACTGGGGGTATGAAGGTGATTTCTTTGGTCTGCTTCGTGAAACTACTGATATGACGTCACGTAATGGTCAGGATACTTGGAACGAAAAAGCGCCATATGGTGCCGAGTTTGTCGGTAAAAACAGTCTGGATGGTCTCAAGGTGGTTGCCGGTGAAGAGGTTTACTGGGGTGCCAATCCTAAATTCATTGCCAAGTACCAGTTCGGTCCAAACAAACAATTCACTGTAATGCGATCGCAGGATTATGGTGAAGCTGAGGCTGGCGGCGGTGGTCCTGGTTCAACCACGTCTTCAAAGTCCACGCAGACTACTATTCAAGCAAAACTTGATCTATCTGATGATTCTATATTGCAGGTGGGTGCCATCCAGTCTAATAGACAAAAGATTGGCCAAGCCTATGACTACTGGGATGGTGGGCTGAAAACCGACACCATTGATGAAAAGGATACCTTTGGTGCAAGAGCGTTATTAACACACCAGCTCAACTCAAATGCGGTTGGTCACGTTCAATTTAATTACGCAGGCCTAGTGGCTGATTCTGGCAATCCATTACGTGAGTTTGGTACTAACCTTCCTTTAAGTGGTGCAGGTAATCAGAAGTCTGTTGAAGCAGGGTTGCGTGTCACGCAGGGTGACTTCACATTATTCCCTCGCATCTATGTTCGAGATAACCTTGAAGGTCCGATGCCAACCATACCCGCACTCGGTGCCACTGCTAGAAACACTAATTCTGACCCATTCGCAGTACTTGGTAACAGAGAAGCCCGTGCCGCTGAATTGTTCGTGACTTATGACCCAACCCCCGCCACACCTTTTTACGATTGGAATAACGATTCTGCAGAAGATGCATCATTTGCATTCAATGTCGGATTGACCATTGCTAAATTCCCAGATGTAACTGATGTTCCCCTTTATTTTAATGACCAAGCGTTGGCAGAACTGCCCTTGGGAAATGGCTTGCCTGAAGAGGATGTTTGGCTCTATACCAGTAAGTTAGTTTTGAACCCATCTCCGGAATTTAAGGCGATATTGAAATTCCTTGCAGGTAAGCAGCAACCAACCAAATTTGGTTATGAGCCTGATCAAATTACCGATGTTGCGCCGACTCACTTTAGAAGTGTTGAGGGTAAGTTCTATTTTAAGCACATGAACATTTTTACAGCGAGTTATTCGAAAGATGCGTGGGGGCCTTACGACTTCCACAAAGAGTTTAACAGTAAGTACCCAACGCAAATTGACCTTGGTTACACAAGATTACTTGATAATGGTTTGTCTGAGGATATGTCTAGTCAAGTTGGCGTGAAGCTTTTCTATCGTGAATTAGACCAGTACTCGCCAGAGTATGTGGCTGGATCAAATGAGGATATGTCTGAGATTCAAGTTTTTTACAGAAAACTTTTCTAAAAGATACGTTGTGGCGCATGCCCCTGGCTAGGGGCTATCAAGATAATTTTTAAGGACAGTTCTTATGTCAGCCGTTAGACTTGACTTTGACAAAGGCTCCATCGATAACAAAATGATGACATCAATTGATGGCGAGTTATGTATGGCCATCAAAGACTACGATCAAATGCCACCATTCTTTATGAGTGTGGTATCAGCATCCGATGTGTGGTTGTTTGTTTCTTCCTACGGTAGTTTAAGTGCTGGAAGAGATTGTCCTGAGAAGGCGATTTTCCCCTATGTGACCGATGACAAAATCCATGATGGATTCTTTCATACAGGGTCAGTTGCTGTGTTCCAGATTGGTCCGATTTCTCAGAGGAGAGTGTGGGAGCCGTTTAACCAAGAGCAAAATTTTCGATACAACCTTGAGCGCACGATTTATAAAAATCTTCTTGGTACAAAGTTGTACTTTGAAGAAGTCAATCATGACCTTAATCTTACTTATCGCTACTGCTTGTCAGCATCTAATGAATTCGGATTAGTTAAATCTTGTAGTTTAATTTCTTGTTCACATACTTCCATTTGTGTGACGATCTGTAGCGGGTTTCAAAACCTTCTGCCTGCTGAGGTGCCACGTTCATTGCAACAGGCGTCCAGCAACTTAGTCGATGCATACAAACTAAATGAAATTGATTCCTCGTCGGCCTTGGGTGTGTACAGCCTTTATTCAGGAATCACGGATAAGCCTGAGCCATTTGAAGCTTTGCGTGCAACTTCAGTCTTTTCACTCGGGCTTGAGTCCGCAAATTTTTTATCAAGCGTAGATCAACTGAGTACGTTTAAACGTGGCTTTGCCATCAAACCTCAGCACATATCTAGTGGGGTGCGTGGCGCATATCTTGCTGTTGCTGATGTTGACGTACTTCCTGGTGGTCAAGCTGAATGGGCTGTTGTCGCAGATACCGATTTGTCACAGTCTGGCTTGACATCATTACGTAAGGCTTTGAGGGATAATACGCTGACATTATCGATGCTTAAGGATGACATATCACAAGAGAGTGGGACATTTGAACAGGTCATGGCCAAGTCAGATGGTATCCAAAAGGTTTCAAATGAGATCGTCTCTGCACACCATTTTG